>Ga0105050_10007198_pt1 | contig 13426 bp, 11 predicted proteins | sample FRY01_FD_78088 | JGI IMG/M metagenome (GOLD analysis project Ga0105050, IMG submission 78088) | Freshwater microbial communities from Lake Fryxell liftoff mats and glacier meltwater in Antarctica - FRY-01 | ecosystem: Environmental > Aquatic > Freshwater > Ice > Glacier meltwater ... | reverse complement strand
TACATTCTCCAAAGAATTAGTACGTTCAGAATATCTACAAAAAATTTATTCTATTAAATCTGTACTTCCTGCTAAGATATATTTAGGACTGCGTTCAGAAAATGAAGAGATGTCACTACTTTTTCTACTTCAATTTATTGAAGAACATTATCCTAGTATGCTAAAATCTTTTCACCGCAACGAACCTTGGATTCCTCAAGCTCGACTAATTTGTGGCAATCATGCACTAACTCAATTACAAATGACAGGATCTAATTCCAGTGAAACTGTAATTGGCCTGTTTGATAAATCTATTACACCAATGGGTAAGCGTGCGATGCGTGATAGACTTCTAAGCCCATATTCAGAAGCAGATGAAATTCGTTCAAGACTTAATGAAGTTAAAGAATTTATGAAATGGCCTGAAAATAAAATAAAAATATTGGAACGTCAACTCAGATTTATGTATGATATTCCTCGCCTTCATCGTAAAGTTCTTTGTGGTCTTATAATTCCTCAAGAAATATCAGGACTATTTCAAACATATAATGCAATGAAAATTATTATGAATCAAGTAACAAATGATACATCATTAAAAGAAACATATACACAAGAACAATGGTCAAATTATATTGAGATTTTTAATGCTAATTTTACAGAAGAAAAAGCTCTAAAAGCAAATGGAGATATGACAGCATTTAATATTAATAAATATAAAGAAATTGGAGTTGTCGAAGCAGAAATCAAAAATAGTCTTGATGAATTTCAAATTCTTCGTAAGGAAATAGCTGTAAATGGTGGTTTACAAGAAGATGCTATTCGACTTGAAGAAAGAGAAAAAGAACCATATGGGCTAAAAGCTTCCACAGTCACACTACAGCATCTCAAAAAAAATATTAAGAATCTACCAGATGGAACTAAAATTTCTGAATTAAAATCTGGTGGATGGATTGATTGTATAAAATTACAACAATTAAATATGAAACTTCAAAAATTACGTGAAAAATTAAATAATTTGGTAAATATTTATTTAATTGATGCGTGTTTAGAAATATCGGATGCTGGTCAAACCATTTGGACACAAATGGAATTCTGGGTATCTCATATTGATTCTACACAATGTATAGGTCGTGTCTCAAAAGAGAAAGGATTTTCTTGTCCTAAAATTGAGGATATTGATGAAAATGGTTCATCGCTTGATATCAAATATGTTCGTCATCCATTAGTAGAGGCAACTTCTACTCGTATTTCATATGTAAAGCATAATGTTGAATTAGGTATTAAAAATAAAGGATGGCTTGTGTATGGTATGAATGCATCAGGAAAATCAACATTGATGAAAGCTACTGGATTATGTGTACTTTTAGCCCAAGCAGGATGTTTTGTTCCTGCAAAGGAAATGACACTAAAGCCGTTTAAAGCAATTTACACTCGCATTTTGAATCAAGATAATCTTTTTGCTGGTCTTTCATCATTTGCTGTAGAAATGTCTGAACTACGTGATATTCTAAGAAATGCTAATCAGAATACACTTGTATTAGGTGATGAATTATGTGCGGGAACAGAATCAATTTCAGCACAGGCTTTAGTATCAAGTGGTATTCAGTGGCTTTCAGCAAGAAATGCTAAATTTATTTTTGCGACACATCTTCACGATTTACCAAATATTATAAATACGATAAAACTTGGTGTTGAAGTATGGCATTTACATGTAGAATATGATCCAATAACAAAGAAGTTGATATATGATCGTTCATTAAGACCAGGAAATGGTTCAACATTATATGGTTTAGAAGTTGCGCGGGCAATGGATTTACCATTTGAATTTATTGAACAAGCTTTAAAGAATCGTCATGAAATTATGGGTTCAACGTCACAACAAAATGCTATAGTATCAAGTTGGAACACAGAAATTGTTAGAAAAGAGTGTGAAGTATGTCATAAAGCAATTACAAGTAATTTGGAGGTACATCATATTAAAGAGAGAGCATCAGCAATTTCAGGAATATTAGATGATGGTTCTCATATGAATGATAAACGAAATTTAATTGTAATTTGTGAAAAATGTCACGATAAAACACATGCTGGTTCGATTATAATTGGTGATGTAAAAGTAACATCGGATGGCCCAGAACGTGAAATTATTATTCAAGATAATAATTCTGTAAATTCTATAAACTCAAAAAGCTCTGAAAAGAAAACTATAAAAAAGAGTAAATGGTCAGATGATGAACTTGAAACAATTAATAATACTTTACGCAAGTATACAACATTATCTATAAAATCAATTCGTGGTAATTTAAGTTCAAAATATGGTATTGAGATTAGTGAAGGAATATTAGGAAAGATGAGAAAGGAGCTTTAATAATTTTTGAAGAATATATATATAATAAATGAAATATTATATATATATTGAATGAAATATTTTTAAGTAATATATTAATTATCTGCGGAATCCTGCGCCTTGTACAGTACCGCCACCAGGTTCACGGCTATTATTTTGATTATTTGCACCAGAAAGCGATATTAGATCACGTGTAAATTCAGAATTACCCGCTTCATCTTTTTGAAGAATTTTCATAATATGTTTACGGTAAATAAGATTTTCTTCAGTTAATAATTCAAGCTGTTTCCGGAGAGAATCTACTTCACGTTTTATGCCTACAATTTCTTGACGAACAGGATTGCCAAGTTGATAATTTAGACCACCGCCATATAAAACAGATGTCATTCTAATGTCGTATAAACTTTAAATTTAATACATATAACGCACTTAAGTAATAAAGAACTTAAATAATAAATACATAAATAATATATATTAAAAAATAGAAATCTAAAATTATAAAAATTGACTAATAAACCTTTCCGTAGATTTTGTAGAGATGATTATTCCAATACGATGTATGAATTGTGGCAATATACTTGCCGACAAATGGCTATTTTATCAAGAAAAAGTTAAAGAATTACGTGGAACAAATAAGCCAACAGCAATTTATATGGATGGTAAATCTATTCCGGATACAGCTGAACTGAAAGTACTAAATTATTTAGGTTTAAGAAGGTATTGTTGTCGTAAGCATATGTTGACTCATGTAGATTTAATTGATAAAATTTAACTAAACAAAATTGAGTAAAAGGTAAAATCAAAAAACAATATAGAGTGAATGGAGTTCTTTATTCCAGGATTATTACTATTTTTAGTATCAGTTGCAGTTTCATTTATTATTGCTCCTAGATTTACACCCTTAGTTGTTGCATTATTATCAATTGGTTTTCTATCATATGGTGTATTTGACCATTATAAGATGTTTGCATCTGAATATCGTCTAAGTACTTGGCAAGAATCTTTAAAAATTTATGCTCCGGCCATAATGATAGCAGCAATAATAATATTTATAATTTACGCAATTCTTGCATTCTTTACTAAAGGTTCTGTACCTATACCATTTATTCCAAATATTATAGAATTAAATAGTAATAGTACGACAAGTAAAATTATAAATTCATTAAATAAAGTAAGTAATAATAAAAATACGAATGTAATTAATAATGTAAATAATAAAATTAATAATGCCAATAAAAATCGTAATAATGAAAATGTAAATAATAAAAAAAATGGTAATACTCTTTCTAGAAGTTTTCTTGAAACAATTTAAGAAGGATAAATAGGAATGGTTCGTAAAACTAAAAAGCATCATACAGGGAAAAAAACAAAGGGTATTTATTCTATTCCAGAATTACGGCGTTCATTTGAACATATTGAATCTTATATAAATAACAAAATAATATTAAAAGAATCAAAAGAACAAATAATTAAGGATTTAAGAAAAGAATGGACAAAAGTATTCTTTAAAGATCTTGATAAAAAATCAGCTGAAGCGTTTGTATCAGAAAAATTAAGTAAAAAACATGTTTATCGTCATAAAACCGCAAAGCGACGCGGTGGTGCTAATACATTTAATCCAATATCAGGATCACCTCTTGACTATACAACACGACAGGGAATATATTTAGCTCCTGAAAGTATTCCAAAAGATGGTCATTTACCATTTTCTGATGGAACTAAGTCTAATTATGGTAGTTATATACCATATGTTGATAAAGGATTTAGTATTCCTGAACCAGGAAGTTTGTTTGATCCAGTGCCAGGACAACCATCATGGCCTCAAGTACCACAAGGTATGGGTTCAAATGCTGTACATTTTGGTTCAAAGGGTGGTAAGAGAAGAAAAACAAGACGAGGTGGAGGACTAGGAACAATATTATCTCAAGCTTTTTCTCATCCAATTCCAGCATCAGCTCCTCCAGGTAGACTTCAAGATATACAAGATATGTGGTATGGAAAAAATGTAGGACCGTCATCAGATCAAGTAGAACGTACTCCTAATTACATATTAGGAGCACATTATCCAAAAGTTATAGCATTTTAAGCATTATATAATATAAATATAATAACATTTGTATATTATTATTATATAAATAAATATTAAATATGTTGAAATAAGTAATTAAAGAAGAATAATATAATATGATAGATAGAAATGGCGTTATCTGGAGATGAAGCAAGAGAGTTATCAAGAAATCTAATTGATAAATATTTTCGTACAGTATCTTATCCTTATACGAGACATCATATTGACTCCTTTGACCAATTTTTACAACAAGATCTATTAGGTATTATAAAATCACAAAATCCAATTTTAATATTAAAAGATCTAATTAACGAAAAGACAAATACATATAAATATAAAGTTGAAATATTTGTTGGAGGAGAGGATGGAACAGCAATTGAAATAGGAACTCCGACGATAAGTCTTCAAAATACAGATGAAGTTCGAGTATTATTTCCTAATGAAGCACGTTTAAGAAATCTAACGTATGCATCACAAGTTTATGCTGATATTATTATAAAGATTACATATACAAATGAAGCTGGTGTTGTAATGGATTTATCACCATCTCCTGAAACATTTCAGAAATGGCCGTTATTTAAAATGCCTATTATGTTACATTCTCGTTACTGTATTCTTAATAATAAACCAAAAGAGTTTTTAAGAGAAGTTGGTGAATGTCCATATGATAATGGTGCTTATTTTATCGTAGATGGTGCTGAAAAAATATTAATTACAAGACAAGAACAAGCATTTAATACACTATATGTAACACCACAAACAGATCCAAAAGTATTAATATATGCATCAATTTCATGTTTATCAGCAGAATCAAGACAAGTTAAAAGAATTGCTTTCGCATTAATGCGTCATGTTGAAAAAGAAAACTTTACAATTCATTCTACTATTCAAGTATCATTGCCATTTGTAAGAAAAACTATTCCATTATTTGTATTATTTCGCGCATTAGGATTTCAATCAGATGAAGAAATTTTAAGAATGATCTTTCCAGATTTTGAAAGTTCTGAAGCTAAATTACTTTTGCCTAAACTTCAACCATCAATTATTGAATCATTTCCTTTCTTAAATACATATACAGCTATTCAGTATATAAAAACTTTAACAAAGGGGTTTAGTATAGCTCATGTTTTAGATATTATCAAGAATCAACTATTTATTCATATGCCAAATGATTCATCATCGCAGGCTCTATATCTTGGAGACTGTGTAAGAAAAATTTTACGTGTATCTGAAGGATATGATGATAAAACTGATCGTGATGATACAAGAAATCAACGATGTTTAACAAGTGGTTTCTTAGTACAAGAGTTATTTAATAATTCATATAAAGTATGGATAAAAGCATTTACATTAGCAATAGATAAAGAGTACAATTACAATAAGAAAGTATTATATGCGAATGAAAATTTTAAAAATATATTTCAAGCGGGTAATGATTCTCGGATTTTCCTATCTGGATTATTAAGTGATATGATTATGAAAGGTTATAAAGGTAAATGGGGTACAGGTTTAGGTGAAGAAAAAACGGGTGTTTTACAGGCTATGTCACGTCTATCATATATTGATTTTATGTCACATTGCCGTCGTGTAATTTTAGATTTTGATACAAGTATGAAAATAACAGGTCCTCGTAAATTACATCCAACACAATATGGTTATTTATGTACTTCAGAAACTCCAACAGGTGCATCAATTGGTATTACGAAGAATTTAGCAATTATGGCCACTATTTCAACTGCTTCACAAACTACTAAGTTTTTTGAATGGTTAAGAACAACAGGTCGTGTATATAAGTCAGAAGATGTTACTGAACAACAAAGAATTAAATTTGTACCTGTTTATGTGAATGGTGGTATGTTTGGATATACTGCAAAACCATATCTTCTTACAGGAGTATTAAAAGCTCTTAAAAGAACTGGATGTATTCCATATTCAGTAAGTATTTCATTTTCAATTCGTGATAGAATTGTGTATATTTATATGGATGCAGGCCGCCCTCTTCGTCCACTAATATGGCTTGCAGCAGGGTCAATTCAAGTAAATAAATTAAAATCATATCCAACTTGGCGTGATTTAGTTATGGGCAATTTAGAGATTCGTAAAAATACAAATCTTGAATCTACCGAGTTTATTGACCCATTAGCTGGAAAATCAAATAAACTCGAAGACTATCCAGATGCATTGTCTCCCAATACTGGAGCAATTGAATACGTAGATCCATATGAACAAAATGAAGCATATATTGCTAATAACCCTGCATATATCAAACCTGAAACAACGCATATGGAAGTACATCCTTCTACAATTATGGGTATGATGACTTCACTTATTCCATTTGCACCACATAATCAATCACCTCGTAATCAATTATCGTGTTCTCAATCTAAACAAGGTGTAAGTATTTATGCAACAAATTGGAGAAATAGATTTGATAACAGTGCACATATATTATGTTATGGTGAAATGCCTCTTACACGTACAATTTATAATAATTATTTAGGCGAAGGTAAAATGGCGTATGGTGCTAATATTATATTAGCAATAGCCTGTTGGACTGGATATAATCAGGAAGACGGTATTGTAATGAATTATGATGCAATTCGTCGTGGTATGTTTCGTACAATTGCGTTCCGTTCATATGAGTCATATGAAGAAGATGATGAAAGAGCAAATATAAAGATACGTTTTGGAAATCCTGCTTTGATTGGAAATTGGAAAGACTTAAAACCTGGTCTGGATTATTCTAAACTCGATGCTCGTGGAATTGTAAAAGAAGGTGAATATGTTGATGAAAATACTGTAATAGTCGGAGCATATATGATGAATTTGGCAGCAGGTTCTATAAGTGACGCATCAAAAACACCACAAGTATGGACACGTGGGCGCGTTGAAAAGGTAGTAATTATGGTTAATAATTTAGGATTACGTTTAGTTAAAATAAGAGTAGTTCAGGACAGAATGCCAGAATTAGGTGATAAATTCTCAAATAGGCACGGTCAGAAAGGCACTATTGGAGCAATGTTACGTGGTTATGATATGCCGCGAACTGAGTCAGGTTTAGTACCAGATATGGTAATGAATCCCCACGCAATTCCATCACGAATGACGATTGCCCAGAATTTAGAACAATTAATGGGTAAAACAGCAGCATTAAGTGGTGGTATTGGCGATGGTACATCATTTATGAATGATGGTTCTCCGCAAGAGGATATTGGTGGAGTATTAGAGAAATTAGGATTTGAGAAATATGGAAATGAAATTTTGTATAATGGTGCTACAGGTGAGCAAATTCCTGCTGCTATATTTATTGGACCAGTATATGGTATGCGTTTAAAACATATGGTAGAAGATAAATGGAATGCTCGTGGTAAAGGTCGTAAGGAGGCAAAAACACATCAACCAACAGGAGGTCGTGGTGCTCAAGGTGGTTTGAAGATTGGTGAAATGGATCGCGATTCTATTGTTGCGCATGGTGGTATGGCTTTTGTAAAGGAATCTTTTATGGAGCGTTTGGATGGTGCTAAATTTCCATTATGTGTTGCGTGTGGAACAATTCCAATTCATAATCCACGTTTAGGTATTTCTATTTGTGCCCTCTGTGATGGTCCAGTTAAATTTATAGGTGATACAGTAAATAACTTAGAAATCTTACCACCACTTGGACGCCCTAAATCAAGAATTGTGGAAGTAGAAATGCCTTATTCTACAAAACTTTTAACACAAGAACAAGAAACATATCTAAATTTAACAATGCGTTATATAACTACAAGTAAATTCCAACGCCTAAAACAATTAGAATTCTCAGGTACATCAAGTGAAGTTATTAAAGAGCTTCCAAGATTACTTTTACCAGAGACAGTTGTACCAGCATATATTGAGGATATTCCTCAGGCTACTTTAACAGTAGAACAGTTGCGTACAATGGGTTCACAATTAGCTACAATGTCAGAACAGGAAAGGACAGTATTTGATACAATATTAGAAGAATCACCTAATGGTATAGAATTAGAACAAGATGTACAAATAAATGCAATGGCTGAATTACAAAATAGTATGGTAAGTCCGCAAAATCAAATAATAATGCCTGTTTCTGAAATGATAGGTGGAATGCCACTTCCTAATCTTTCAAATACAGTAATTCAAGGTCAAATGACACAAATTGTTGAAAACGAGGGATTAGCTATAGGTCCTCAAGTACCAGGTACAGGTCCTATAATTGCTGTGAGAACAGATGAAGATGCGATGATGGCAGATGGTATAATGCCTGGTGGATTTGGCCGTCAAGTAAGAAGAAATCCATATAGAAGTTTTGGTGGTCAAAATATGATACCAGCTTCGCAAAGGTATACACCGATGGATGGTGGCAATGGTGTATCTTCATCAAATTCTGGTCAAAATATAACGATTACAAAACTTGAATAAAAATTTGACAGCCTAAAATTCATTAACATTGATTAGGAAAATGAATGATAACTTTGTATTTATTGATAATGTATATCGCAGTCGTATGACATTACTAGATATTCTTGAAGATAGAAATTATAACGTTGAAAAGTATCGTAAATTCTCTCCGGCTGAAGCAACTGTTGCAGCAACAGCATTTCCAAGTCTAAGTTTTAAGATTTCAAAGAAAGATGATGAAACTAAAGTATGTGATGTACGATATGCAAATATTAGTCGTCAAAAACTAGATACATTCTTTGATGATATAGATGATGATAATACTGAAAATACAGAAGTAATTGTAATGATGGAAGGTCCTATTGCGGATGCACATCATGTAATAGCATTAAAACAATATATGAAGTTAAAAGAATCAGGTGAAAAAGAACGTCGAAAGCTTCGAGTATCATTCTTTAGTATTCAGATGTTGGTAGTTAATCCAATAAGACATGTACTTGTTCCTAAACATCAAATTGTTCAACAAGAATATCATAAAGAATTAATGGAATCATTGTATGTAACGGCAAAGTCAAAGTTTCCAGAAATTAAGTTTCATATAGATCCAATTGCGAGATGTATTGGAGCAGTACCTGGAGATATTGTAAAGATTACAAGACCGAGTGCCGCTTCAGGAGAAGCAATTATCTATAGAGTATGTGCTCCTTAAACTTTTTAGAAAAATTATCAAAAAATTAATTTAATATAATTTAATTAAATATTTATTACATAATAACTTACATTAAAATGAATGTTATTAAATAATAATTATATTTTTATTTGTTACGAATATATCTATTTTTTTTGTATGATATTTGTTTTTTAGAAGTTTGTTTTTTAGAAGTTTGTTTTTTAGAAGTTTGTTTTTTATTTTTAGAATTCAATTTAGAATTTAGATCATTTATATTCTTATTTGATTTTTTTTTAATTATAGATTCAAGTTCAGATTTTAGAATTTTAGATATTGTATAATCATCTTTATATGAGAAATTACACAGTGATGTACCACCATATAAATAGGAGCTCCAACTATTTTTTATGAACCCGGACATTACTACTATATATAAATAGAAAAATAATAGCGTAGCTTTTTGTCATTAGAATAAACAGGAGAACTATGTCTTGGATTGAAAAAAGAGGAGAATTTCAAAAAAGGTTTGATGACCTTTCTCAAGAAAATATTCAGGCATTAATTACTGAATTAAATAAAGCAGCTGGTAAGTTTATTTCAAAAGCTGGTCTTAGTCAAGATCCAAATAATAATCCAGATTACACAAATATTATTAAACTTACAAAAAGAGCAGAAAATATAAAAAAGAGGTATTCATTATTAAATGAAGATATTTTAAAGTATTTGAAGGATAATGCAAAAGATACAAATATGACAGGAAGTTTGAATGAGAATGGTGAGTTAATGAAACAAATTAATCGTCTTGAAAAGATTAAAAATGATATTAAGATCGATGTTGAAAGCGCAATTGCTAGAGACGAATTACTCCGGTCTAGAAATACGGAAATAACACGTCATCAATTATTTTTATTAGATAGGCCTGTAAGAAAAGGTTTGATTCCTTATTTATGGGTTATATCTGTTTTATTTATTGGGGTAGGGCTTGTTATATTTAAAATGGCAGTACCAACATTCGGACTAGGAGTAACAAGTGATTCTTCTGGTGGGTCGGTATTTTCAATGCTTATAGAATTTATAACAAATAAAATTGTATTAATATCATTATTAATTTCATCATTAATAACAATTATTTTTTTATCATTAAAAGTAGCTGGCGTATTTGGTAAATAAGTATAAAAAGTAAAGTTATGATAGTAGAATGTCGTGTCCATCTAAAACTTCTATAACCGATACTGAATTATCACAAATATATTCAAGCAATCAAATGCCAGGGATATTACCAAGTTCAGCGTTTAGTGCTTCCGATAGAGATATAAATGGTATGTTAAAAGATACAACTTTGAGAACAATTATTTCTTCATTAAAAAATGCTGGAATTGTTCCTACACCTAATCTTAATAACACAGATACGTATTTAAGCAAAGTAAATGAACTTATAACAAATACAGAAGCTGAGTATTGTTTTTATGAATCAAGATATAAATTTTCTTTAGAAAAATTATTAAATGTAATAAACCAAGGTTATATGAATAATACAGGAAATGTACAAGAAATTATCCAGAAATATTTATCATCAACCCAAGAATTAAACCAACGTTTAAATGATTTAACTCAAATTATAAACGGAATTACTGAGGATATGTTATCCTCAACATCAGATTTAGATAAACAAGTTAAAATGTTTGATGATAAAATGAAGATACAACAGCAAAAGTTACAAGCTCAAAACAAAATTATTTCATCTGGGCAGGCTGTAACAGAATTAAATAAACAAATGGTTAAATTTACAGAAGAAAAAGCAAAATATTCAAATAATATACTGGGTTTATATAGTTTTCTAAATATTGTTGCTTTAGGATTATTGATATATGTATATAAATCAGCAAGAGATTAGATAATAAAAAGTTATAGCTAATTTCTTCAAGCAAATTAGGAATGACTAATCTAAACCAAATTATAGATTATACAAAATTATTTCAAGATGTAGAATTGGCAACTGCTGTAGGACAATTAAAACAAAATCCAGCTGAGCTACAGCAATTTTTACAGGATCAGCAAGGAAAGATTTATTCGGATGTTACTAAACAAAAAGATTCTACGTTTCAAAAAGTGTACGGAGATTTAAATCGTGCATCCGATGCTCAAAAAGCAATTTTAATGCTTGATAAGCGTAATCAAGAATTAGTAAATATACAGCAACAAGTCTATGAAAATCAAGAAAAATCAGCAAGTGATATAACAGAAGATAAGAATCTATCTGGGCGTAAATATGAAATGAATCAATGGTCAGTTAATAATAAAAAAGATACATTATTTGTTTTTTCTGCATTATTTATTCTTTTATCTTTTTTAATTCTTTTAACAGTTTTATGGCGTATGGGAATGCTTTCAGCAGGATTATCTGGTGGTCTTGCATTACCATTGATAATATTTTTTATATTAATTGTAATATATCGTGCAAATGCAACTAATGTATGGCGTGATAAGAGATATTGGAATAGAAGAACATTTGCTGGTAAATATGGTAAAATTCCATTACCATTGTGCCCAGGGTCTTTATCTGGTATTGAATCAGACATACAAAGTGGACTTAGTAGTTTTAGACAAACAGTAGCACAAGATATATCATCAATTGCGCAAAGTGTATCAACAGGTGTTCAAAATACAGCAACTTCAGTAGAAGGAGCAGTATCACCTTATACACAAAATGCTACCCCCGCCAGTATTTAACTGCGCGACTCTTACAAATAATATATCAATAAGATAATAGTATGGCAGAATCACCAACATATACATTTAGTAAAGGTAGTTATCCTCAATCAGGAAATGGTCAAAATTTATCTTGTTTTTCTAATCTAAGTGATGAAGATGCTCAAAATCAATGTAATAATTTAGGGGATACATGTGCTGGATTTAGTATATCAGCAGATGGGTCAGGCGGTGGTTGTTTTAAATCAGATATAAATGGTGGAATGGTAAATGATAGCAGTTATAATGGTTATACTAAATCAAGTACATTTACTACAAATCAAAATGATAGAGATTTAAAAGCATCTGTATGTAAATCAACACCAAATGGGCTTAACAGTTTAAATAGTGAAATTGATAATTGTACTTCAACGATTGAACTTAAAAGAAATACAAATTTTGTTGATAATACAGTAAGATTGGAACAAGATATTAATACATTATCTGCTACTACAATGGATTTTCTTGTTATGGGTGATACAATGATTGGTCAATTTGGTCATAATGATATTGCTAAACAAGTTAATGATAGAAATAATGAATTAAAAAGTAAGAAAACTAATTTAATAAAAGAGATTGAAAATAGTGAAGCAATAGTTGAGCGTTCTAATAGAGATTTTTCAGATGTGAAAGATACTGTTTCTGAACCACAGTCAAAACAGTTTTTACATTTTATTGAAGATTATACGCTCGCTATTTTAGTAATGGCGTATCTCTTTATGATTATTGCGGTTATTTATGTTTATACATCTACATCAGAAAACAAATTAATAGCATTTGGTAAATCTATAGTAGGTAGTGTATTATTAACAATATTTTTATTTATGATGTTGTTTTTTTTATCATAAAAATAAAAAATAATAAATAATAAATATATAAATATAATTTAATTGTTTTCAACTAAAGAACCATCATATTCTTCAATATCTACATCATCTTCAAATAATCTTATTTGTTTGAATGTTTTTTTATCAGATGGTTCACCACATTTATCAGATAGACGTTTATAAAGGTCTTGTTGAGATAGTTTACGACCAACACCTCCACCAATAGATTCATACCAGTTTTTATAAACACGAAATATATCTTTAATATTTGCTTCATATCCACCTTTAGTAATTTCACGAATACGAGCATTCATAAACTTAGCAACTGAATCAAATGTCTCTTGATATTTACTTGATTCTTGTGTTACAATTGCGGGAACAGGACCAAG
>Ga0105050_10007197_pt1 | contig 13426 bp, 13 predicted proteins | sample FRY01_FD_78088 | JGI IMG/M metagenome (GOLD analysis project Ga0105050, IMG submission 78088) | Freshwater microbial communities from Lake Fryxell liftoff mats and glacier meltwater in Antarctica - FRY-01 | ecosystem: Environmental > Aquatic > Freshwater > Ice > Glacier meltwater ... | reverse complement strand
TATTACCGAGCCATTCAATTTTTAAATCAGATTAAAGAGCAGATGAATCTGATTAATCGGATTCAAGAGCAGCTTGATCGGATTGAAAGAAGTTTAAAACTTTAATAAAAAAATTATGTCTATCAACAAGATTATCGGGGCTAACATCAGAAAACATCGCAAGCTGAGCAAATTGTCTCAAGCGAACATTGCTGCTAGGATAGAGATCACTGCGAGGCAGTTGAGATACTATGAAAGCGGAGATTCTGCTATTACTGTTGCAACACTTTGGGAGCTGTCGACAATCTTCAATGTAAGCATCCGCAGCTTCTTTAATTGCTCACCTAGAAAGTAGTTTATTTTCCTGCACAATTTTGCGAAGCTGCTTTTGTCGCAAGCTCGTTTTGTTGCTGTTTCTCCTGCCAAGTAGCTCCGGAGTGTTTTTAAGCGCAACTGCCGCATCTGATATTGTTGTGCCGCAGCTATCACAATAAAGATGATCAATTCGCCCTTCCCTATCGCCGTAATCAAATATCTTACTACGTGCGCCGCAATTCGCGGTGATGCACATTGGTATTTCTTTGGAGTAGATGCTTATCATTAGATTGCTTTAAATTTGCGATTGCCTGACGCATCTGGCAGGAAATAACCGTACATCATGCGGTTTGGGTTCTTTGTCGTAACTTTGATCGGCAGACAGCGGCTGATATGAAGCCAGCTGCCCTCTGAAAAACACTGGTCTACTAAAAAACCAATCGAGTGCAAGAATTTCATGATCTCTTCAGGCGTTCCAAATGACGATGTAATATCAGCGGCAAGTCCTTGGCAGTGCTGTGAGTTGCGGGAGCCTTTGACTGCTGCGTTTACTTCATAAGAGCGGTAAACGGAATTTATTTTAATGCCAAACTTTGCTTTATTCTTTCGTGAGAAATGCTCAGATTCTAAGATGTCATAAGCGGCTTGCAGCATGTCGGCGGTAGACATCAGGCAAGTAAGAATTGACAAGTCCGCACCTGCTGCTGGGTAGTTGTTTAAACCTAATTTTTTAGCAGTGCTGGAGATAAAGAAGTCATCGGGAGCAAAGTTTTTTCTTCGGAGGTTTTCTTTAGTCAGACTGGAAGATTTCATTTTTTAACTGCATTAAGTTTGTCCACCAAATCGGTATGCTTTTTAACGCACGCCTCCGCTGGAATCACGCCACACAAGCATTTTGCGGCTACTTCATTAGCAAAAAACCAAGCAAGATGCTTTTCTGGAGCGGCTAACTGATAATCTAGGGATGCTTGGTCTTTAGCGGGGAAAGTTTGGTAGGTGACGCAAAAAGGAGTGTCAGATTTTGGGCTAACTTCGTAGAGCTGCCGCATGAGCTGAGCGCGAGAATCAGCGTCAGCAGGGAGAATTTGCGATGCGATCTTTTTTTGGAACTTTTGAACATAAATGATTCGATCTTTATAAACAATTTCAGCGGCAAGTGTCTCAATTTTGACAGATGCCTGACAGGTTGAAAACCCTTTCTTATAAGCTCCCGCACCAGCAGCGGCAAGGGATGCAAGAAAGATGAGACCTAGAATAAGATTAAGTCTCATTTGCCATGAATGTGATGATTGATACTTTTGCCAACGGCTTCAAAAACTCCGAAGCCAAGCAGTGCCGCACCAGCATAGATTGAGATTTTCGCTACATCAAGAGCTATTTCAATATTCGGTAAAGATTTTTGGCTAAGTCCTAAAATGAAAATCGTGATTTGCATAATGGAGCCTTGGATGAGTAGAAACGCGCCATAAACTCGCTTGGAGCTTTTATTTCCTGCGGCGTCTTCGTGAATGTTATTTGTCATGGGAGGAGATATTGAGCTACAACGAGGATGTCGGCTTTGATTAAGCTAAATGCGATTGAGCCAGCAAGTACGCGGGATTCCCAGCGGTGATTGTGTAGGAAGTCGAGGATGAGAGATAAATTACTTTTTTTCATATTTGTCAATAATCCGTTCCGCAATGTTCCGCGCACGTCCTAACTCAGTTACCGCGCTCTTGTAGGAATCGCGTTCGCTAACGACGTCGTGCTTTTCTGATTTGTAAATTGTAAGCCCGGCATCCATCACTGTCAAATTTTTGTCAATATTGTGCAGCAATCTGTTAGTTTCTTTTGCTTCAGTTTTTACTTCGCTGATTTCAGCGGTAAGTTTCCCCTCAATCCTATCGTCATTGGCCTTTAAATCGTCCTTGGTTGACTTCGCCCAGTATGCTGTTACAGCCCAAAGTGCCAACATAATAGCCCACCAGCTTTTTTCAAAAAAGGTGCTAAAGTCCATAAAATTTAAAGGTTAGGAAAGATGTCCAGCAAGGCTAAAGCAGCTAAATAAAGTGCCTCGTCAGTGAATGTTTCGATGAAGTGTAGGCCGCTCGACATTAGCTGGTTTGACTCAACGAAGCCGTAGGAAATTGGGTGCTTGCTGCCGTCTGCGGCGATGTTCCAAACGATAAAATATTTGGGTGGGATTGGGTTATTTAACTCTTGCATTTATGGCGTTCCTCCGTCAGTGATTGTCCACGATTTTGTTGATACTAAAGTAGCGCGTCCAGTCGTTGGATTTCCCGCGCTGTAGTGTGCCGTGCCTGCATGAAGTGCCACACTATTTGAAATTGTTGCTTGGGATGGCCAACCAGTTGCAGAGTCTAACAATTTATCATAATTGACTTTCGTAAAGCCTGAGCCGTTGAGCATATTTGCCGCGGTGGTAAGTGCGGCGATGCTGAAGAAGCTAACATCTTGGTCAAATGCGGCTGCAAATCCGAATGTAAACGACATTGTAGTGACATTGGCAGTCGAAGGAATGCCCGTCATTGGCTGGTTGAAAAGAAACGCGTTATAAAATGCAGTGGCGCAACTCGCCAGGTTGGTGGTGTTAGATAGAGTAAACGCGGAATTATACTTTTGCGCGTCTCGCATCATGTTAATGATGGTCGTAAGTGCTGATCCAGTAACTAAATTAACGATTTGATTGAAATCGAAGCACGCTTGCAGGAATCCCGAGAGCGATGTTGCGGAGGCGAGAGAGGTAATGCCCGTCAGGGGCTGATTAAACTTTGAGTCGCCGTTAAAAAGATTGGTGCAATCGGTGACGGCAGAAGTATTCGAGATAGTGAAGGGTGAGTTATAGAGTACATTGTAAGCCATCATTAATGAGATATTAATAAGGGCTGTACTGGTCGTAATGTTCACTGCACTGTTGAACGCTGCGCAAGTCGAGATCATTGACTGAGTTGTTGTCAGCGCAAGGGCGGTAAATGTGAGGGCTTGGTTGAATAAGAGATTGTTGAAGAATGTTGCGCGGCAAGAAGTGATGCTTGCGAAGTTCCAGGAGTTGAAACTTGGAATAGTCGTTAGTGCGCTCATTGCTCTGAATGTATTCTGCAACGTTGTGGTGCCTTGCAGATTCAGAATGTCGGTCGCGGTGATCACTAGATTCCCGCAGCCATGGAAGTGATCAGTTTCCGACGTTCCAAGTCGAAACGTAGAACCCCATTGGCTGAGCGTGAGGGGCTTGAGGCGGTCTCCACTATTTGCAAATTGAATGCCCCGGAAAATCCCGCTGACAGTTACTGAATAAGTTCCTGCCGAGGAGTAGGTATGCGTCCAGTTTGCATCGGCAGCGGTAGTGATGAGCTGCTTTATTCCATCGCCCCAATCCACTTGGCAATTGTAAACTCCCGCCGGCACGGTGGGGATTCTAATTTGAGTTGATGATGTAGTCCCTGCGTTGTCTGTCTTCCAGGAAGTTAACCACTGGTTTTTTAGGTTCAAAAGATTGTTATCTTTGGAAAATGACGCGCTAACAATAGCATTAACTGCTTTAACATTTGCTGCTGCTAGTCCGCCATAAGTTTTAATGCCCATTTTGTAATCCTACGCTCTGGTTAAAAAGTCGGTTGATGCTCTGAATGAAACGGTTGTGGCTGACATTGCGTAGCCTAACACTTGAATGCAATCATCGGTAGCGGCTGGTGCTGTATGCGTCATTCCTGCGGCGGTGGTGGAGAGATAGAGGGGCAAGCCAGCTGTCCAGTTCCAAGAGGACAAGGTAGCAAAACCATCGCGCAAAAAGAGACCAGTTGTATCGGTCGCAATTGTTGCGATTGCCATGAATTGGGCAGGGAATAAGCCAGCAGCGTTTGCGTCAGCCTTCCAGAGCTTACCATCGGATTTGATGTAAACAATGTCTCCGAAGATTACGCCCTCGCCAGCAACGGCACTGAATGTTACGCCTGAGGCTTTAGCGGTGGCGGGAGAAATATTGAAGGTTACCGCTGAGGTGCCTGATAGACCTTTGTTTATATCTGAAAGTGACATTATAAATTAAGAATTAGGAGTTAAATTAATTTTAAGGGCGTATTGTATAATATCTGAACTAGCACCGCCTGTGCCTGTGCATCTAATTATGAGGTCGGTAGATAAATTTTGTGTACCTTCTGTTCTTGTAGCAGAATCAGAAACGCTTGAGTTTGAAGATAGTAATTCACTTACTATTTCTTGTGTGGATGCTGCTGTTCTTATTATTTTGGCTTTTATTGACCAAGTTCCATCATTTGCCGCAATTGCTCCAGTGGTTAGGATAGCTTGACTTCCGAAATAAAGTATTACCGTTTTATTATTTCCGTTAGCAGCGTATTTACCCCACGCGTCAATCTCTAAAACATCTCCAAGATTTGTCAAGGTATTTGATGGCGAGGTGTAGGAGATTAATGTCGTTTCCCCTGTAGTGACATTTGAAACTGATGTTGTGTTAATGCTTAGCATTCCCGTTAGACTTATCCCAAGGCTTCCGCGAATAGCTTTCCAAACATTCTGAAAGAAGGAAAACCACACGGTGTCGACATAAAAAGTATCGTTAGTAATTGGTTGCCCAGAGCTTGGAATTCCTACGATCATGAATCCCCCACGGTTGCGTTTAAAAAAGCTGCAACAACAACAAATTGTGTTGGCTCGCTATAATTAAGCTCAAAGATAGCTGAACGACCGTATCCTAGACTTGTCCAAAAAATTTCATGAAGATAGTCGCCTTGCGCTCCAATTGACTGCCATTCTTCAAAGCCATACGTCTTGCCGCCATCAGTTGAGACTTGAAGCATTATCTGCGGATCAGAGCCTTGACCACTTACCAAGCCAACGCCTGCATTCATGATTAAAACAAACCTATCTAAAGTTGCTCTTGAGAAATTAACAAATGATGTAGCAGTAATGATTTTTCTTAAAATAGTTGTGCCATTTTCAGTATAAGTTGAGGGATTAGCTTGATAAATTATACCAGTCTCAAAATCGCCAAATAAGTTTAAGCCAGCAAAGAAAGATTGGGTTGTTGCTCTCCATCTACCCTTTTGTTGCGCTGCGTTAATGCTCTGTCTTTCATGCCATAAGCCCGTTGTGATATTATACTCCCAAGTCACATCTTGAGTCGGAAAAGTTAGGGTGTAGAATTTATGCCCATTTAAAACATAAGTAAAAGCGTAAGCGTCGGAAACTGTGGAATAGGTCTCAATTTCTTGAGAAATAGGAAAGGTAGAGATTGGAACTAATTGATAGCCGTTTGTTGTGTAAACAATTCTATCGTCTCCCAAGAAGAAAAAGCCACCATCGAGTTTTGCCACGGAGAATTTTGCAGCACATCCTTTTTGAATAAAAACACCTTCTTTTCTATCAAAAATGTATCCTGGGCGAGCAGAATCATAATAAACTTCAATTAAGGTTTCTTTAAAAAACCACAATTCAAGATTATTCATTGCAACTCTTACGATATTAGAAGCGTCTGCTTCCACACTTTGAGTATTTAGAGCTAGCCAAGAAGTTGCGCTGTTTAAGTCTGACCACTGGAAGGTTTTTCCCTGTTTCTTTGTAGCAAGGAAATATCCATCCAGAAACGAAATAGAGTCAGATAGTTGATAATCAGCGTCAGAAACTTGGGTTAAAGAGGCTGCGACACTGGTGCAGAAGAAAGATGCCCCTCCTTCCGTAAGGATTAAGACTTGAGTTCCGTTGTTGTCCATCATTACTCTTGCTGGAGCAACTCCCATAGTTCCTAGTAAGGTAACGGTTTTAGTTGAGTCTATTTTATAGACATTACTTCCGGCAACAACATAAAGATTCTCTCCCATTACCGTTGTCCCGTAAATAGGGAATCCGATATTTAAGTCTTTCCAAACAGATAAGCCCGCTGTTCCAATAATTATACTTGGAAAAGGACTGCCTTCTGGTGAAGGTTCTGCCATGCAATTCACGAGTCTTTCGGAGGATGCTAGACTGCTTTTTGACTTGTAGGAGTTGATACCTAAGTGGACGGGGAAAGTTGTACCCATTATCTATAACTCCCGATATTGACGGAGGTGGCAGGTTGGAAACGAAGGCTGGCATCTTCTCTATCATAACCCTGTAAGGTGCCTAAAGCCTCATCTGCGTCTCTTTTTAACTGCTCTCAAAAATCTCTATCCTTCCCTTTGATTCTTGCTAATCTCGAAGCCAAATTAAGCACAATCGCGTCCAGCCATTCAATTGGAAAATCCACATTAGTTGTGGCATCATCCACATCAAAGAACATCTTCTGAAAAGTGAAATTTACCTTGTCAGAAACTGAATTTGGGGTAGGCCACAAATAAAAATCACCGTAGCTTAATTGCTTGTCGTAGTACCATTGATTCGGGCGACCAGCATTTGTTTTGACTGAGATATTAAAATAACTATCTCTTGCCAAGGCAGTTGTTGGGATTTCCGATCCACTTAAGGTTACTGCTCGCAAACTATTAACCATCTCTGGGCGAGTAATTTTAGTTTGGTAAACATAAATTGTGTTGCCACTTGCGGCAGCATAAGTAAGGGGAGCGGTAAGACTTACGGTAAGTCCAACGATATTAGAAATTGTTGTCCAAAGAATAGTATTGTTGTCTTGAACCACGCCGATGTAATAACCAATAACAAAGCCCGTTGTGCTTGTAACGAGAATAGATGAGGCTGCTGCGATTGCGGCGGCTGTTGTGGTAGTTTGCGAATAAGATTCGGTAGCATTGGCAGTTGAGCCATCTAAGCGATATTTAGCTTGTGTGCTTGCTAAAAATAAGGTTCCCTCAGTTGTTTTCCAAAGGTAATCTTTATTCTTCCAACTCTTAAGCAGGATATTTAGCTCGTCGGAGGCCTCATTAACTTCTGAAGCGGTCAAGGCTCTTTGCTCGGTACGAATACCAAGTGCAGCCATTGCCCTATTTATGATTTGATTCCTGTTCTGAGTAAAGGTGTTGGTTGTGCCTACTGCCATTAAATGATACCATAAAGTTCAAAGGTTCCCGAGGCAATATTGCCGCTGTTGAAGAGGAATCGAATAGCGTTGACCGCACCCGTTCCGCCCTCATATCTTCCTTGGGTTATGTATTGGGTAAATGAACCAAAGTTATTGTCGTATACAAGGCTTGATTTTATACTTTTAAATCGCGTTGTGCTGCTTGGATTTGTCAGCGTTACTTCTCCGTCTATGCCGTTAGTTGACGCATTGCTAACAGTTCTGTTCGCACTTGATGAGCTGTCAGCAGTTAACGCTAGTCGATCGGTTAGACCGTTATTTGTGAAGCTACCAGCAGTTTCAATAAGTAGTCCAACATTGCCTTCATAAGATGCTGTGATGTAAGTCCCCCCGCCGTCCACACTATATCTTATTCCTAACCATGTAGCGGTTGTGGCAGGTAAAACGTTTATCAAGTGGATAACGTATTTAGAAAATGTGCTTGTTATAAATGACGAAAAATCAATAGTTGCAGAAGCTGAGGCAGTTTTGGTAGCGAGTAATTGCATTGGAGTTGAGCCAGCCGCATTAACAGAGGTAGTAACCCATTTTGCTGAAGTTGAGTCATACATTAAAAAGATTCTGTCAGTAGTAAGTCCCAGAGTCAGATCAACGCCCCCTGGATTAAAGATATTACCTGTATTGTGTTTTAAAACTACATCTCGCGCGCTATTAGCTGTTTGCAAGCAAATCAATTGCCCTTGATTGCCGCCGTTAATAGTATCTAAGTCATCAGTAGCCGCTGCACCTTCAGTATCAAGGGCATAAATACTTCCTGAGTTTGTAATAGATATGACACCTACAGTAATAGTCAAAGCCTGCCCAGTGCCGTAATAAGTGTTTTGATTTCTTGGATTTAGAATCATAATATCAACGCCATCACAAAGTGCATCATAGCGTTCGGTAGCCTGTAAATCACCAACTTGTAAAGCAACTTTGGTTCCTTGCCCAGTATATTTTTTAATGTTTATAGCACCTAGTCCACTAATTGCAATTGTTGGAGCCACTCCATTCGCTATGTGCGGCTGTAATTGAAAAGTTTGGACGTTAGAATAAGCAGAAATACTTGGATTTGCCGTTAAAGCGTAAGCTATTGAGGTTCCTGAAGTTAGTCCCCAGTAAGAATAGGGGCGAACATCTAGGTCATTCAAGCTCGTTGTTGATGAGGTTGTTCCCACTGGATCAACAGTTTCAATAACGTTATCACTTGCATCCTTTAGAATGCTTTTAGTTGTGCTTAGGTTGGAAACCCAGATAGCGCCGAAACGTCCATTGGCATCAGCCACTACGGGATTTGCATTTGCGACTGATAATCCTGAATCGCTGTAAGTTGTAATCGGCGTTGTTGTGCCTGTGGTGTAAAAGAAATACTTGAAGCCAGCACCAACCGCACCAGTTTGGGTAAATGCTCTTGCCAATGGTTCATAAAATAGTTGTGCCATAATTATCGGTAATAACGGTTTTTCATTTTTTTGGATTCTTGGTCAATATCATAGCCCTGCATTAAAGTTGGGTGATCCCGTCTTTGCTGCTGGAGTTCTGATTTAATTTCTTCAATAGATTTTTCCTTAAAATCAGCAGCTTGCACATCATCAACTACAGTGGCGTTATATCCTAAAGCTCCACCTAAAATTGATGGGTAAATATCATTGAGTATACGTTGGACAATTGGCTTTTGCTCTTTGTTAGATTTATTAACAATGTTTTGTAGAATCTCGATACTCTGCTTTTTGTTAGTAAAAGCCTTTACTAAGTCTTGAGCATTTTTCTTATTCAAACCTTTATAATTTCTTAGCATTGCAGTTTCCGCCGCCCTTGTTCCTTCAAAGACAATTCCAGTTTTTGAACCAGCAACAAGTCGAGCAAATAAATTGATTAAACCAGCTTTACTACCTTCCGTATCCTGCTTATTGAGACCTAGATTTTTAATTGTCGCATCATAATTGATTTCTTCCCTAAGTCTTTGGGAAAATTCTTTAAATTTTATTTCTTTGCCTTTAAAACTTGCAGCTAATTGCTTTCTAATTTGTTGGTTACCAAAAAGTTTAGCTGCGGGCGCATCCGATTTATTAGCTATCTCCTGCATTTTCAATCTTTGTCCAATTCGGAAACCATCTTTTTCGGACGTGGTAAATCCTTTCATTTTGATTGAAATTTCTTCAGGCTGCATTTTGTCAAATTTTTTACCTAATTCTTGAGCTTTTTGAGTAGCAAAATCACCAGCATAGATATTTCGCGCCTTAGCATAATCTGGGTTTAGCTCGTCCATCCTATCCAATAATTGCTTCTTAAAAATCTCTAAAGCTCTGCCTTTAGAGCTAGTTTTTCCAAAAGTATCGGTTTCTTTGTCAATTAGGCTATCCAAACCTCTTTTAAGCATATCAACATTCCGAGTTGACGGATCAAGTAAAAGTTTACGTTTGACCTTTTTACCTGTTTCGAGTTGAAACAAATCAGCTGCTTCCCTTGCCGCTGGTAGAACAAATTTTTTCCGAGTTTTAATGAGTTTGGTAAGGACTTTGTCAACAAAAATATGATTTCCAAAAGGATCAATTGTTGGAATATCAGTTTCATCTTTAATAGATTTTGCTTTCTTGTAAGCATCTATATCAATCCCCGCTCGATCAAGATTGTCTAGGTAATCTTGTGCATCTGCTCTCATTGAAACTACATCCCTTTGATTTTCACTAAATCTTAATTTGCCTCCACGCTCCGCATTCATAGCTTCTAGCAACTCATTAATTGTTGGTCTGCCTTGAGATTCTGGAAAATATCCTTCTTGCCAAGCTCTTTCCGCAACATCATCTGGAGTTATTCTAATTTTCTGACTTCCTTTTGTAGAAAATGGACTATTTCTTAATAATCCAACCTTTTCACCTAATCCCATTGATTTTAAATCTCCGCCAGAATCGTAAATCCCACCGTTTTCTTTGATAAACTGAGTTAAATTTTTTGGCTTAGATTTGGATAAAATTTTTCTTGAAGCAACCCAATTTTCATGAATGCCAGCAAGCACTTCATCAGATATTTCATCGCCACCCTTAGCTTGCTTCATTAAACGCTGTTTTTCTAATGACGAAAGTTCTATCTCTACATTAGCACCTTCAGGGACGTATTTATATGCCTTCTCGTAATTCTCTTTCCCCCTAACCTTCTGCAACTCCTGCTTTTTCGCAAAATCACCAAAGTAATTATCAATTGGTGAGATGTCTTTAGAGAGTAAGTTGTCAATCCTTTCAACCGCCCCCTCTTTCCTTCCCGCCGTAAATTCTGCGGCTATTTTTTTAGCTTGCGGATATTTGCTTACAGCATTTTTAAGAAGGCTTTGAAATTCAGGGCTGTCAATATCTAGTGCAGTTGTTAGTTGTTCTTCTGGACTTTGCTTCAGTTGTTGTAATCCTTTTTGAGCAGCTTGGGGCGAAATTGATTGTTCAGCTATTTGTTCGGCGGTCTTTTTGGTAAATAGCCTTCCGAAAGAAGCCGCGCCTTTACCTAGGGCGGGAACAAGAGGAGTTATAATACCACCCGCGGTAGCTGCTAAGGCTCCACTGGCCAAAGCGTCTCCAGCAACGCCAGAGGCAGTTTCTTTTTCGCTTACACCTGCCCCACCGAGAGAGCCTAATAATCCAGCACCAGCCATGTTTTGAGCAACTTTTTTGCCCATTGTTTTTGCACCAGTCAAACCAAGTTTTCCCAATGCAGCGGCTTCAAATGGTAAATCGGAAACAAACCCAATAGCAGCAGATTGGACTGGAAACTGTTTTTGTGCTTGAGATAATTTGTTTCGCTCACTCCCTCTCGCTTCTTTGTACAGGTCACCAATATCAATGTCTTTAGTGTGTTGTCCGCCAAAAAGTTTAGCCGTTAATGCTGATATTCCAGCCTTAATTTCATCACCAAAGTTTAGAGGATTGGTTGCCGCGGTCATTGCAGCTTGTGATCTTGGATCTGAAGAAACTTGTCGCATTCTTGTTTGCAATTGCTGATCAGAAACGCCAGGCAGAAATCTTGCAGAGGTGTTTCCAATAAATGCCTCTTGCCCTCTTCTAGTATATTGATCTCCTTCGCTTTCTTGCACTTGCGGTTGTTGGTCAACTATCTCAGCACCATCAGGAGATTGAGGAGCATAATCTAGCCAAGGCGCGTTTGCGGTTTCTGCGGTTTTTGTGGATTGTGCTTGATATTCTTCCCAAGGCTTCATTATCTTTTTCTCCAACTTTGCTGTGAAGAGGGATCTCCCCCTAAAAACTCATAACCATTTTTAATAGCTCCAACAGCGGGTCGCGTGATTTGCGAGCCGCCTGTAGCGTTCTCAGATTTTTGGGAAGAAGATACCCATTCTTTAATGAATTTTAAACCTTCTTTATTGGCTTGAATATCTAGTTTAGGATCGGTTGCCATTTGTAGATAGAATTTTAACTCAGCATTACTATCAAGTTGCTTGGCAGACATTCCAGTCGCTTCTTTGATGGCAGATAATAGCACTGGTCTTTGTGCATTAATCTGATTTCTAATTGATTGCGTTTGACTTCCGCTCATTTTACCAATTGCCTGTCCCAAACCAGAGCTTCCAGAAGAAGCTAGGATATTGCTTCCCGCTGACCTTTCAGTACTTACAATAGCCTCCATCTTATCTAATTTGTTATAATTAGATTCCAAGGTATCCAATATCGTTCCGATTCTGGCTTGTCCTCTTGTAATAGAAGGTGTGTTTTTACCTATCTCTTTTTGCCTAGAGATTTCATATTCCATTGCTCCTTTAGATTCAACCACTCCTTTGATTGGGCTAACTTCGCCACCTTCTGAACGTGTGCCTGATCTAAAGCCAGTTTGCACTACATACAAAGCATCGCTAAATGATGCAGATGGATTGTCTTTCATGTAGCGGTCAACTAGAACACCAGTAGAGCCGCCAGCCCTAACGCCACTATCAGATAATTGAGTTTCTTTTCTCATAGCTGAGTCAGCTTGAGTTTGGGTAAGCAATCCCTGTTGTAAGTCTTTTGCAATTTTACCCATCCCGCTGTTAGGAGCTTGTTCCTTAGCTACATCTTCAACTTCACGCGCCCTTGCTACAATAGATTTTAAGTAACCTTCCGCGCCTTGGTCTCCGACAGACCATTCAGCAGGCATATCAGGATTTACACCAAATTCTGCTTGATATTCTTCAATAATTCGCTTGTAGATTTCTCCCTTAATTGGAGCTGGTGCGACTAAAACACTATTGGCTAATTGTGCGCCTCTTTTTATTTGATAAGTTTGGTAGCCCTGCAAGCCCTTATATGCTTCAGGAGCCGCCATAGACAATTGCTTACTAGCTCGTGGATCTCCATCTGCCGCTAGTTTATAAAGAGCATTCATTTCTTGCTTTTTATCTGCATCTTGTTGCTTTTGCCCTATTTCTTGCTCAGCGGCTAAAATCCGAAGATTATTCATCTTGGCGTTCTGCCCTAGATTTAGATTGCGCTCAGTTGAATCACTTAAACTAAATTGCTTCTGTTGAATGAGTTCCATTAGTAGTTACTCCTAAGTGAAGTATTAGGCATCGCAGCACCATTAAAAACACTATTGTTATATTGACCACCGCCGCTAGAGCTAAAATTAGAAGAAGTTTGTGGCTTTTGACCTCCCTTCATCATACCCGCTATTGCCGCACCACCAGCTTCATTCATAAAATTTCCAGCAATATTTCCCATTTGGGCATCACGATTGGCCATTGCCATTCCAGCTTGTTGAGTATAATTAGCTATTTGAGAACCTGCACCAACTTCAGCATTTGCCATAGAGTTGGCGGCATTCTGTCCCATCCCAGCAAGAGCGTAAAGTTCATCAGTGTATCTACCATATTCATCCGAGGCTATGCCTTGAGAATACTGCTCCATCTCTCTCATAGCTCCGCCAGAGGCTAATCCACCCCGTGAGGCTTGAAGAGCCATTAAGGAATTTTGTCCTTGATCTAATCGGAATTGATATCCTGGGCTTTTTTGGAATAGGTTGGCGCGTTCTTGAGGAGATAATGTATTGGATAACTTTCCTGCTTGATCATATTGTTGACCAGTCAAAAGTCCAGTAAGTGCATTAAATCCCGCTCTTCCACCAGCTTCATAAGGCCTTTGGTAGCCAACG
>Ga0105050_10007195_pt1 | contig 13427 bp, 8 predicted proteins | sample FRY01_FD_78088 | JGI IMG/M metagenome (GOLD analysis project Ga0105050, IMG submission 78088) | Freshwater microbial communities from Lake Fryxell liftoff mats and glacier meltwater in Antarctica - FRY-01 | ecosystem: Environmental > Aquatic > Freshwater > Ice > Glacier meltwater ... | reverse complement strand
GCCGAAAGCGTTCGCCGACTACAACGTCAAGCGCGCTAACATCAGCGAAGAGCTGGTGAAAATGTCGCGCACGGATGAAGAGCGGCAGCAGTGGATTCAGCAATTCACAGACAGCCTGTCCACCGCAACTCAGTCTGGACTTTATCCGGAAGGACTTCCGCGACTGATTGCTCTGCAGGAAGCCGCAAAAGCCAACCAGCCGCTGCTCGGTTATATTTTCTATCGCCGCCTGATGGCGGAATACGCTGTTCGACTGAAGAACGATGAGAAGATCGCCCCGGCTGAAGCGGCCAAGTCGCGTGAAACGACTCAGAAGTGGTGGTTCGAGCAACTGGAATCCTTTGCTCGCCAGTGGCCAAAATCGGAAGACGCGGCCGACGCTGTTGTTCAGCTGGCCATCAGCTATGAACTGATGGGGCGAATTGATGACGCGAAAGCCTGGTACGCTCAACTGGCAAAGAATTATCCGGAAACAGAAGGCGGCGTTAAGGCTCAGGGCGCGCTACGACGACTGACGCTGACAGGCAAGAAACTGCAGCTGTCCGGCAAGAATCTTGCAGGCCAGGCAGGTTCATCAACACAGTATCAGAACAAGGTATTGCTCGTCGTGTTCTGGGCCTCTTATGCTCAGCCCTTCACCGACGACCTGGAAGCCATCAAAGCGGTCTATGCAAAACATCAGAAAGCCGGGTTTGAAATTCTCGGCGTCAACATGGACACCGACACCGCGGCCGTCACGGCCTACTTGAAGCAGCACGGACTTGTTTGGCAGAACCTGCGTGATGTGCCAAAGGCAGAAGGTCAGCAGCCGGGCGACTTTGGCTTTGGAATCGTCTCTGTTCCAACCATGTTCATCGTCAACAAGGATGGCACTGTTGAAGGTGGCATCACAACCGCCAACCTTGAATATGCTGTGGATGCTTTGATTCAGGGCAAGAAGCTGGAAGTTACTCCGCCCGCAGCAGAAGCAGGAGCCGAAAAAGCGGAAGCTAAAGGACGTTCAACCGCGGAGAAAACCAAAAGTCTCCGTTAATCCGGCCGCTGCAATATCGTAACTCATCAAAGAAGGACGGGCCCTCCCGTCCTTCTTTCGTTTGACGCCCCACGCCCCACGCCCCACGCCCCACGCCCCAAGCCAAGAACCAAGAACCAAGAACCAAGAACCAAGAACCCTTAAAAACTCGCCCCTCCAACCTTCGTCTTGCATCAAATTCCCGAATCGGCCTATCATTTGAAACACAATGAAACTGCTCAGTCGGCACCCGAACGAGCACATGGAGGGCTCGATGAACTCTGGAACTACGCGAAAAACTTTGACCGCTCGGGAAATTGCCGAGATTCTGGACGCCGAGATACTTGGCGATGCCTCCCGGTCCATTAACGATGTCGAAGTCGTCGATCGCGCCACCGAGCTGCAGCTGAGCTTTATCGGTGACCTGAAAAACGTTCCGCGACTCAAGCTGTCACAATCGAAAGTGGTTGTGGTACCTCTGGCCGTAAGAAATGAGCTGGCCGCGTTTCCAGATCGGACGTTTTTGCTCGTCCCGGAAGCGGAGCCCGCTTTTCTGTCCATTGCCGGACTTCTTCGCCCACAGCACAGTCGTCCTCGAATCGGAGTTTCGCCGCGAGCTGTTGTTGATCCATCTGCAGAGATCGGCGCCAATACCAACATTCACCCGCTCGCGGTCATTGGGCGAGATGTTACGGTCGGCCACAGTTGTGACATTCACGCCGGGGTTGTGCTCGGAGACGGATGTAAGCTGGGTGACAATGTCACGATCTATCCGAACGCGGTTCTATACAACGGAATGCTGATCGGAAGTCACGTGATCATTCATGCCGCGTGTGTGATTGGTGCGGATGGTTTTGGTTACCGGTTTGTCAACGGCGGACATGAGCGATTGCCGCACTATGGCACCGTCCGGATCTGTGACAATGTGGAAATCGGAGCTGGTACGACAATTGACCGTGCGAAGATTGGTGAAACAGTCATAGGCTCAGGTTCACGAATCGACAACCAGGTCATGATCGCTCACAACTGTCGAATTGGTCGCCACAATCTGATCGTGTCGCAGGTTGGTTTTGCGGGCTCAGTTACGACCGGCGATTATGTGGTTTGCGCCGGCCAGGTCGGGATCGCTGATCACGTTCATCTGGGCGATGGCGCCATCATTGGTGCGAAGGCCGGAGTTCATCGGGATATGCCGGGGGGGCAGTCGTATCTGGGTGCACCGGCCGGACCGGTTGCCGAGACGACTCGCCAGCTGATGGCTCTGCGTCGCCTGCCGGAGATTCGCGACACTGTTAAGAAGATGGAAAAAGAACTGGAGTCCCTGCGAATTCGTCTGCAACCCGTGTTGACTCCCTTGACCGCCGAAGCCTCCGATGCTGCAGCGGCCTGAAAGTTGAAAGTCGCGAACTCCGGAATTCTGCCGTGATTCTCACCCGTTGCCATTTTTCCACGCCTTTAATCTGCCTGTCTTTCAATCGACTTCGTGTGCTCAATGAAATTCTCTGATTCTAATCCCGAGATCCTGCCTTTTGTGCGACCGCGCTCGGCGTTGCTTAACGCCGTGCCGGACGTCGAACAGATCCCGCCGATGAGACTGGGACTACTTGCCGGGGCCGGAGAATTTCCGATTCGCTTCGCCCGTGCCGCTCGCAACGCCGGGCATCATGTGTTCGGTCTCGGCGTGGCCGGCATGGCGTCCGAAGAACTGTACGACGCCTGTGATGAATTTCGTTATGCGCCATTGGCTCGTTTCGGAAAGGCGATCCGTCTGTTTCGAAAAGCGCAGGTCCAACGGATCATCATGGCCGGCAAAATCGAAAAGACGGTTCTCTTTCATCCATTCCGCTGGATCCGGCTGATGCCTGACTGGCGTGCAATCCACATGTGGGTTCGGTACGCACATGAAAACAAAAAAGACGACACTCTGCTGCTTGCGGTGATTCGTGAGTTCGAACGTGACGGCCTGATTTTTGATTCAGCCCTGAAATATTGCCCGGAGCTTCTTGTGAAACACGGTTTTCTGACCAGCCGACGTCCGACCAGTGCCCAGTGGAAAGACATTCGATTTGGTTGGGAGATGGCTCGCGAAATGGGCCGTCTTGATATCGGCCAAACTGTGGTGATTAACGACACCGCAGTGATTGCCGTTGAAGCGATCGAAGGAACAGACCGGTGCATTCGCCGCGCAGGCGAACTGTGCCGTCGTGGCGGGTTCACGGTTGTAAAGGTGGCCAAGCCAAGGCAGGACATGCGTTTTGATGTGCCCACCGTCGGTGCGGATACGATCAAGACGATGCATGAGTCCGGTGGAAAAGTTCTGGCGATTGAAGCCGGGATGACAATCATGATCAATCCCGAAGAAGTAGCTGCCATCGCCGACAAGTTCGGGATCGCCATCGTAGCCGTCAATTCCGACGAACTCGCGCTTCTCGCCGCCGCCTGATTGCCAGCTCCTCGCACCTCGCTCCGCAAAATCTCTGCCAAACTCTTTCAGTTATGGCGATTGAGTCGACTCGGGGACCGCGGCCCTGGGTTCCAGACGGCTGCGAATCGGGATTGTCTTTGCCACAGCGTTGCAAAAATGGTTATGCTGGGTTCGAATTCATCCTCGCATTGTGACCGATGCCGCGATTTCGAGACCCAACATGCACCAATCCCCGTCCTCACGCCTGTGCCTGGCTTTTGCCGGCCTTTCCGTGTCTCTGTTCCTTCCATCGGTGCATCCGGCGCATGGTGAAGAGGCTCCGAAAACGGACGGTGTCGGAATTGTCTGGTTTATCGGCACAGTCCAGCACGGAGATCGTGGCCAGGCTGTTTTTGATATGGGCGACGCCCATGCACTCGACAATGGAGAAGCGGTGGCCGTATTTCGGCCGTTGGATATGCACTTTCGCCCGCTCGGCGGCGTGTCCATTCAGGAGAGCTTTGCCAGTTGGTCCATCCCCGCCAGAACCAGCCCCATTGACCTGAAGAAGGGTGACATTTTCATCTACGCTCGAACTCTCGACCAGTTGGGAACGGGCAATGCGTTTCGTGAAGGATTTCTTCGCCAACAGATTGTGAAGACCGGCACACGGAACTCTTATTCGACCGTGATGCAGCAGGCGGAAGCCGATGCCCTGCAAACCTACATCGCCCGCCAGCCCAAATGGGCCCGCGACCACAAGCACGTGGCTGGAGTCATCCATTCGGCCTCTGCAACCCACATTGAAAAGAAGCACGTCCAGGCACTTCTAAAACAGGTCATGCACCTGCAGGTTTTCAAAGCCCTTGAAGTTCCCGTGGCCGCATCAATGGGCGATGAATGGGAAAGTGTGATCATGCTGCTCCTGCCCGTGGAACCGCTGATGATGGACCCACCGAAGATTGTAACGACGGACGACGGCACTGTGGCCGCAGACGCCTCGGCTGCAGAAGTATCAACTGCAACTGCGGCTCAAAACACGGACCGCTTTGTCGATTCCTGTCGGCGAACAGTGGAACGGATGATGTTTATCCGTGCGGTCGAGGAACGTCGTCTGGCCGTAGTCCTGTGTGTCGCATTGGAATCGATCGACTGGAAAGCGGTCAACAACCGACCGCCCGCCAATGAACGACAATGGTTCATGCTTCAGATCCAGAAGTCCCAGTTCCCGTCACTCGCCGAAGACGTCCAGTTCCTCGACGATGTCCAGCGAGTGATGACCGAAGTCCGCCAGGAACTGATGAATGCATCCTGATGTCGACCGGACTGCCCAGCAGAATTGAACCGCCCGGTGCCGCGTAGATTCTGCAAGCCGCCACGGCAAAAAGATCGGCTAAGGCATGCAGTCTACCAACTGTAACTCCGAACAAGTACGCGACGGGGTCAGCTACGGGGGAAGTAACGAACCGTGGGGAGCCAGCATGAAGAGGCTCGGAATGGGGAGTTGGGAAACGCGTCGTTCTCTGTGGATTGCTTTACGTCGTTGCTCAGCTGCCAATCGCATGAAGCTGTCCTGTCACGAAACCAGGATTCATCGAATGCTGGCAATCTCCCAAACGCACCAAAGTGACAAGACAAGCGGTTGGGGAGTTTGTAGACTCATTTTCACGTGTGCCCGCTGCTGTTTTGTCCGTTGTGGTTTGCCGCTTTCCAGCCCGGCAACCCAGCCTCCCGAAGGAAGATTGTATGCCTCCAGCCACTGAGACGATTTCGGCCGATCATCAGGAACGAGCAGCGCGACTGGTTGAAGCGTGCAGGCGCATTCGTGAGCAGGTTGGCCGAATTGTTGTTGGGCAGGATGAAGTCGTTGAGCAGCTGCTGATTGCAATTCTGGCTCGCGGCCACTGTCTGCTGGAAGGTGTCCCCGGCCTGGCGAAAACGCTGATGGTGCGTTCGCTGGCAGAATCCATGAGTCTGACGTTTCGTCGGATTCAGTTTACGCCCGACTTGATGCCTGCCGACATCACAGGAACGGACATTATTCAGGAGAACCGCGAGACCGGGCATCGGGATCTGGTTTTCGACAAAGGGCCGATCTTTACTCAAATGCTGCTGGCCGACAAAATCAATCGTACGCCTCCCAAGACACAGGCCGCTCTGCTGGAAGCCATGCAGGAGCACGAAGTCACCGTGGGCGGAACGACATATCGTCTGGAGGAACCGTTCTTTGTTCTGGCGACGCAAAATCCGATTGAGCAGGAAGGAACCTATCCTCTTCCGGAGGCTCAGCGAGACCGCTTTTTGTTCAACGTCATCGTCGACTATCCGACGCGTGATGAAGAAGGAGAAATCATTGATCGAACGACGTCGACTCTTTCTGCAAAACCTGAACCTGTGGTTTCAGGCGAGGAAATTATTGAATGTCAGAAGACCGTGCGGCTGGTGCCTCTGCCAGATCATGTGAAGAATTTTGTGCTCGACCTTGTCCGTTCAGCCCGACCTAAAGATCCTTCGACTGCAACATGGGTAAAGGAACTGATCGACTGGGGCCCGGGGCCGCGTGCCTGCCAGCAACTTGTCCTTGCGGCGAAAGCCAGAGCCTTGCTGCATGGGCGACACCATGTGACTCGGGATGATGTGGAAGCTCTGGCCTTTCCGGTGCTTCGTCATCGCATCGTGCCGACGTTCAATGCCGAAGCAGAAGGCGTCAGCGTGGATGACGTGATTCGTCGTCTGCTGCGTGAGCTGCCAAAAGTGTCGAAGCAACTGCTGTAAACGATCGTTCTGCGGGGTTCAGCGATGCCCGCCGTTCGCGCCGCTGGTGATGGCCAATGAAACTTGCTCAAAAAACGAATCGGTGTAGCGGAATACACAAGGGATTTTGGAATGCTGGCCTGTCGAGAAGAAAGCCGAAACGCTTGGCGCGTTCCGCTACTGAAGTGAGCAGTCAATCGAAACGCTTAGCGCGTTCCGCTACGAAGTGAGTCTTATTGCCGTTCGTTTTCGTTGATCTTTATCTCTTCTGCATTGATCATTCCCATGGCACACGTTTCGGACGTTCTGTCAGCTGGCGACATCGCCCGGTTTTCAAACCTGCAGGTCCTTGCCAAAGGAGTCGTCGAAGGTTTTTGTTCGGGGCTGCATCGGTCGCCTCACAAAGGCTTCAGTGTCGAATTCAAGGAACATCGTTCGTACGTTCCGGGCGACGATATTCGGACGGTTGACTGGAAGCTGTTCGGCAAAACGGATCGGCTGTATATTCGTGAGTACGAAGAAGAGACCAATCTTCGCTGCACGATTCTGCTGGACTCCAGCGGCTCGATGGCGTACAGCGGCTCCCGCAGCAATGGCAGCACCAAGCATGACTATGCAGTCCGAACGGCCGCATGTCTGGCCTATCTGATGCTGCAGCAGCAGGACAGTGTGGGGCTGGTGACGTTCGACAAGCAGGTGCGGCGTTACATCCCGCCGCGAGCCCGTCCCAATCATTTGCAGGTGATTGTGAACGAACTTAAGTCTCAGAAACCGCAGTTCGAAACGGAGCTGGGCGATGTGTTCCGCGAGATGGTCGTGAAGATGCATCGACGCGGTCTGCTGATCATTATCTCTGACCTCTTTGGAGATGTGGATCAGCTGATGAAAGCTCTGGCTCAGTTTCGTCACGCCAATCATGAAATCATGATTTTCCAAATCTGGGATCCGGATGAACTGGATTTCCCGTTTCGCCAATGGACGCAGTTTGCTTCTCTGGAAGCGGCGGCCAATCGGCATCTGGTCGATCCGGCGCAGATCCGCCGTGCTTATCTCGAAAAGCTGGCGATCTTTCGCGACCAGTTGACCAAAGGGTGCAATCGTCACCGAATCAGCCTTGTTCCGATGACCACCGACCAGCCGCACGCGGATTGTCTGGCCTCTTATTTAGCAATGAGAAGGAAAGGGCGATGACGTTTCTCAATTCCGCTTTGGCGTTTGGTGCGGCCGCGTTTGTAATTCCGCTGGTGATCCACGTTCTGAATCGCAGTCGATTTAAGACAGTCGAATGGGGGGCGATGCACCTTCTGGAATCTGTCATTAAAGTGAATCACAAGCGATTTCAGATCGATCAGATAATCTTGCTGATGGTTCGCTGCGCGATCCCGATCCTGCTGGCGATGTGTCTGGCCAGGCCTGTTCTGACCGGATCGCGGCTACTGGAAGGGGACTCGCCCGTTTCGCTGGTGATCCTGCTCGACAACAGCTATTCGATGGACACCGTTCATCAGGCGGGCACTCGGTTCACAAGCGCGATTGAGGCAGCCTGCACAATTGTCGGAGCGGCCAGTCGCGGATCAGAAGTGGCAGTGATTCAAACCGGCGGCCGAGCTACTCCGCTGTTCGATCAGCCGGTGTTTGATCCGGAGGCCGTTGTTCGCAGACTGCGTCAACTGCGTGCTGGTTACGGAGCCAGTGATATGCAAGGATCGTTGAATGAAGCCGTGGCGACGCTGTCCGGCATGACTCACGCACGTCGCGAGTTGATCGTCATCAGCGACTTTCAGCCGGCCGACTGGTCTTCGGGCGGTTCGGATCCCGGGGACGTGATTCGTCAGCAGCTGGCGGCGATGAAGATTAAGCCTGAGGTCACTCTGTTGCCGATTGGCGGGCCTGTGCAGGGAAATATTGCAGTGGAATCGCTGGAGTTTCCGCGACGGGCGCTGGGAGTCGGTCAGCAGTTTTCCGTGCGAGCCAATCTGCGGAACTTTGGATTGACGCAGGTCGACAATGCTCGAGTCGTGTTGCGGCTGGATGGCGAGGAATCCGCGGTGTCTCAAATCGCGTTGTCGGCGAACGGGACGACGCAGGTTCTTTTCCCGTCCACCTTCGACAAGCCTGGCTCTCATGTGATCGAAATCGAAGTGATGATCGATGATCCGCTGAAGGAAGATAATCGCTATGCGGCGGCGGTCTCCTTGTGGGACAGCATCAATGTGCTTCTGGTGGATGGCGATCCCAGTGGCCAGCCGCTGCAAAGTGAAACCGATTATTTGTCGATTGCACTGACTCCGTATACCTTCGGCCGAGTTCGCCTCACGGACCTCGTGACAACTCAGACAATTAAGGCCAATGAGATCACCGACGAACGATTGAAGACTGCCCGCGTGGTTGTTTTGGCCAACGTCGCAAAACTCGAACCCGCACAACTGACGGGGCTCACCGGGTTTGTGCAGGACGGCGGCGCACTGCTGGTGTGTGCGGGAAATCGGATTGATTTAACCTGGTACCGCGAACAAATGTTTTCCAACGGAACCGGCCTGTTGCCAGCTCCTTTTGGTGAACCCCGCGGCCGGATCAATGAGACCGGGTCATCCTCCAAAATCGTCACTCAGCATTTTGATCATCCAGCACTTGAGTTCTTCAATCAGGCGGCCAACGGTGATCTGTCGACCGCGGAAATACGACAGTGGCATGAACTGCCAGTCACAGCCGTCAGCGCCGGCGTGACCGATGCCGCTGCCAGTGGCCAGCCCGCCAGCACTCCGGCCGCCAGCAATATTCTGTTGCGGCTGGACACTGGAAACCCATTGCTAGTGGAACGCCGATTCGGAGAAGGAACGGTCATGCAATGGGCGACCACGTGTGATGCCGACTGGTCCGATCTACCGCTGCGGCCGTTCTATGTTCCGCTGATGCAGCAAGTGGTGACCACCATGGCCTCGGGGGCATTACCGCCCCGCAACATTTCGACCGGCGATCCGGCGGTCGCTGTTTTTCCCAACGCTGAAGCACCGCTGACGCTTTCCGTCGTGACACCGGACGGTTCACGGCGAACGGTGGAAACAGTGGCTCAGGGAAAAACGCAGCTGGCCCGATTTGATGGTACCCAGCGTCCGGGAATCTATGCGGTTTCGACGCCGGCTCCGGAAACGCTGCACTTTGTCGCGGAAACGTCACGAGAAGAATCGGACCTGTCCGTCAGCGATAAACCGGCTCTGGTCTCACTCGCCAAAGGCATGTCGGCTACGTTGATGAATACGCCGGCCGAGTATCTGGAGCAGGATCGTTTGCGGCGGCATGGACAGGAAATCTGGAAGTTTGTTCTGACCGCCCTGTTGGTGTTTATGTTTATGGAACTCGTGTTGCAACAGCGTTTCGCGAGGGTCCGACTATGACAACCTTGCGTTTTGTCGGTGACATTCCTCTCTGGCTGGGGCTCGGTCTTGCTCTGATCGCCGGACTGCTTTCGTGGCGATATTACCGGCGTGAAAGTTTCGACCTGCCGCGCGGGCTGCGTTGGTTTCTGCCGCTGCTGCGATCGCTGGCGTTCTTCCTGGGGATCATGGTGCTGACCGGCCCGGTGCTGCATCATCGCACGATCATTGGCGAACTTGGGCGAGTCAAAATTTATCTTGATGGCTCACGCAGCATGACGATGAACGACCGTCATATGGCGACCGGTCGTAAATTGCTGATTGCCGAACAACTGGGCTGGTTGAGCGGCAGTCATGTCGACATGTCTCTGCTGGATGCGGCGGACGATTTTGCGGAGGCCCGGTCAGAGTTTCTCGAACTGTCGGCGATCAAATCACCGAACGCTGCAACTCCGCCGGTGGATGGTCCGACTAACGCGGGCTCAGGAGCTGCAAATGCTGGCGCTGCCATCGGCATGACGCCCGGAACGATTCTCGGTTTTGACCTCGATGTCGTTCGCAAAGCAGTTGCCGCGTGGCAGGCGAGAATGAAGGCTGTTCAGACAAAACTGCCTCAATCGCTGAGCGAACAACTGAATGAGAAAGTCCTGCAGCCGCTTGAGGCGGCGATGAGTCCTGCGGAGGCCACGCTGGAAACGATTCAACCGCAGATTCTGAGCTTTGTTACCGCCAGCGAAACGATCGAAGAATCCATCCGGGGTGCGTTTGAAGACAACGTGAACGAGCTCGTTCGTTCGGGCGATCCCTCGCTGCAGACGGCGTTAGCGTTGTTTGACGAGACACCGCGAATCCGACGTGCTGAGCTGGGACTTTCGGAATCGACTGCTCAGCTGCTCAGAAAATTGCGTGAGCAGCATGATGTGGAAGTTCTGACATTGTCCGGAGAATCGGCGTCGCCAAGGAAGACGCTGGAGCCTGCCGCATCAGAACGCTCTGCCGCATCAGTACGCTCTGTCGATCAAACCGGATCAGCCGACGGGACTTCCAGTGTCGCCATAGATTCTGCTCCTGAAACCTTTGCCAGTATAACTGATCTGAGCAGTGGGATCGTGGCGACTCAGAAGGCGACGGCCGTTGCCGCAGATTCCCCAACGGAAGACGCGGCGGCGGCTCCGTCCACAAAAACAGCGATCGTGCTATTGACGGATGGTCAGCACAATTCAGGCCCCTCACCGTTGCAGACGGCGCGAGTCCTGGGGGCTCAGGGAGTTTCTTTTTTTGGCGTGTCCATCGGCGCCAGTCAGGAGGCCGCTGATCTCGCTGTGACCAGTCTTGAACATCCTGATCTGGTGTTTCAAAAGGACACGGTTCGGGGAATCATGATCATTGCCGATCGCATGCCGGCCGGGCGGCCTTTTGTCGCCCAGGTTCGCCATGGAGATGACGTTCTGTGGCAGCAGCAGCTGGTGTCGCAGAATGTTGGAGAGCGTCGGATCGAGTTTGCATTTCGCATTGAAGACCTGGTGACTCAACTGGGAGCCCAGTTCGTTTCTGATCTCCGGCAGCATACGATTCCGCTGGCTTTCGAAGCTTCGCTTGCCCCGCTGGCGGAAGAGTCCGAAACGAACAATAACCAGCGAACGATGAGACTCGCCGCGATTGTTCAAAGCTACAAGGTGCTGATTCTGGATGGCCGATCGCGTTGGGAGACACGTTATTTGCGCAACGCGTTTGAGCGAGATTCTCAGTGGTCGGTCAACACGATCATCGCCGGGCCGGGAACCGACGAACCAGTGCTGCGACGAGGCGACGAGGAAGGAGCTTTCCCGGCGACTCGCGAAGCCATGTTCAAGTTTGACCTTATCATTCTGGGTGAGTTATCGCCCGCGATGCTGACCGACAGCGATCGCGACTGGCTTAGGGACTTTGTTGAAATCCGTGGCGGTGGCCTGATCCTGATTGACGGTCAGCGAGGTGCCTTGTTGTCGTTCACGGGTGGCAGTGCTGAAAGCCTGCTGCCGGTTGAGTGGTTGACAGAAAAGGTGACGTCCAAGCCAGCCGCACTTCGTCTCACAGAAAAGGGAGCTTCGGAAAGTGCGTTGATGCTGGCCGTGGATGATCCTCAGAATCGACGCTTCTGGACAGAGCTTCCGGCACCCCATTCCCTGGTCGCAGTCGGTGCGCTGCCGGGAAGCGAAGTGCTTGTAGAAGCGACGGTCGGTGATCGCCAATATCCGGCGATGGTGACACGTCAGGTCGGTGCGGGGCGAGTTCTGTATCTGGCCTTCGATGAAACCTGGCGATGGCGATACAAAGCGGCCGACAAGTGGCATCAGCGAATCTGGAATCAGATGGCTCGGTATATCATGCCGCGCCCATTTTCGGTCAGCGATGACTTTGTTTCGATCGACACAGGTTCGATCCGCTACGACTTCGGAAGTTCTGTTGATGTGCGAGTCCGGCTGCTCAGCCTGGACGGCAAACCCACCATGGATGCCAGTGCGGATGCGCTGGTCTGGAAAAACGGACAGGTGGTCTCAACCGTCAGTTTAATCTCGGACAAGGATGTGCCGGGCATTTATCGGGGACGCGTTGGAGCATTACCGGAAGGTGAATATGAAGTGTCTGTGCGAGCCGCTGGATACAGCGAGGCTGCATTGAAGGCACGCAGTCAGTTTGTCGTCCTGCCGCCCGAATCCGGAGAGATGACTCAGACCGGAGCGAACGAATCGCTGCTGAAACAGATGGCCGCAGCGTCCGGAGGAGCGTGGCTGCGTGAGGAAGAAATGGGGCAACTGTCAGAACTGCTGGCTCCGTTAAGCAGCGGAAGAGTCGTTGAATCCGACACATTGATCTGGCAAAGCTACTGGTGGTTTGTTGCAATTGTGCTGCTGCTGACGGTCGAATGGCTACTGCGAAAGCGGGCCGGTTTGTTATAGAAGAAGTTTCGGCGCTGTGTGCGCGATGATCAGCCGGCTGTTTGTCTTTACGACCGACGAAGTGCTGAAACCGTGTGTCGCTTGTTCCGGTGTGCGAAGGTGGAGACAGATTCAATGAGTGTCAATCTTGATCCCATTGTGGCCAACAAGCTGCGGCAGTTCGGACGTCGGCGAATGTGGCTGATCGTTGCCCGCGGTCTCTGTGCCGGCCTGGTCACCTTTCTCATCTGTGTCAGCATCGTGGCGGCCATTGACTGGTACTGGCTGCTCAGTGATCAGTTGCACTGGGGCCTGAGTCTCGCAATTTACCTGCCGGTTGTTGTGATCGTATGGATGACCTGCCTGCGGCGAATGCTGCATCTGCCAGCAAATGAAGAGATCGCTTCTCAGGTTGAACTCAGCGAACCCGAACTGCGCGAGAATCTTTTGTCCGCGGTTGAACTAGCCACAGACGATCCGTCCGTGCTGCATGACTCACCGGTTTTCCGCAGCTTGCTGCAGGGCAAAGTGGCGGCGCAGATGGGACGAATTCATGTTCCCAATTTGTTGCCCGTCAAGCTCGTGGCCAGATGGATCGCAGCGGCCGCGGTTCTGCTGATCCTCGCTCTTGGGCTGTTGTTTTCCGGCGACGGTCGATTTCGCCAACTGGCCACTCGGGCAATTTTTCCGGGTGCCAATATTGCCCGAGTCTCGCGGATTCAAGTGACCATCCTGCAGCCGACTCCGCATTCATTGATGCTGGCCGAAGATGAAACAGTCGCAGTCGTGATTGAGGTCAGCGGCGGAACAGTGGACGACGCGACTCTGGAGACTTTCACCGAAAAGCAGGGAGCAGTTCGCCAACCGATGCGGGGCCGGACGGAATCCGAATTTGCCGCCAATATTCATGTCCTGAGTGAATCAGTGGAGTATCGAATTCTGGCGGGCGATGCGGTGACGGAACG
>Ga0105050_10007194_pt1 | contig 13428 bp, 7 predicted proteins | sample FRY01_FD_78088 | JGI IMG/M metagenome (GOLD analysis project Ga0105050, IMG submission 78088) | Freshwater microbial communities from Lake Fryxell liftoff mats and glacier meltwater in Antarctica - FRY-01 | ecosystem: Environmental > Aquatic > Freshwater > Ice > Glacier meltwater ... | reverse complement strand
ACACAGATCGTCAATTCCTGATTGGGGATAGTTACCTCGCGCACGAGTCCTCCACTCTTGACAAAAGGAAACATTACCTGCGCAAATTCTCGGAGATGGGAGGCTTTCCCTTAACCTCAAAAACGCTGTACGGAGAAGAAGTCCGCCCACATCTGCAACTGAGCGTCTTCCTCTCCATGCCTGCACGCGATAATTTTGAGTCTGCATCACTTGTTCTAATACGCGCCAAAAAATATATTCCCCATGCTTTGGAATACGTTGTACTTGTCTTGGAAGACGAAGCCAATGATGCCATTATGACTTTTCCGGATTTTGTAATTATCCACACTGTGCCTACCAACACGTATGCAAAAATTTTGCATAATAGCTTCATGAGTTTGCGGGCAGACGAATTTTGCCGCGGCCGTCATATCTTGCACCTGGATGTAGACGTGGCAGTTTTGAGGACTGTTTATTACAAAGATCTCTTTCTCCTGGAAAAACCTATCCTAGAGTATACCCTTTATGACGAGATTCACGGAAGTTTTACGCAAGTAATAGGTCAGAATGTTTCGAACATTTATTTTGGCCACGCTGTGACACGCGAGTATTCAAAAGTTTCCAGCAGACATGTGTACAGTCGGGAGGTCTATATAAGAGCACGTCAGCACCTCCAGAAACGCTTCAATGCACCATCCTTTGACACAGCTGTTCAGACCATAGAAAAGCTGACGATTGGTGCTTGGTTTGACGGCCTGAATTTCCTCGGCACTTTTCTAGAATTCAATCTGCCTGAATATGCCTCCTTTGTTCATCGCGGCCCGACCTTCGACAATAGCAACGACGAGCGTGCGAAGAACAGCGCTTTCATGTATCCGTATCGAGAGTTATCTGTACCCTCGCCATTTTGTGCCCTTGACCGGTACCTTTTGCGGCAGGAAGAAGACACCCCACATGGGATCCAAAAAGAGAAACGCCTAAGTATCCTAAGAGATATCGGTACGGGTCGAGTCTTCGTTTGCGCTTGATCGCTAAAGATAAAGGTCATTAAAAATATGAGCATGGAATGTACCCTTCACTGACCCAACGACTGAGCGTTGAAGTAAATATTGAAGTAAATAGTGATGTTCCTTAGCAAAGGGCCGTCCCAACAAGGGGGTCTATTCTATTAGTAACTATTAGAATACTACTATTAGAATACACCCCCTTGGTCCCAAGTTGTGTGCCTCCAGGACAAGAAAAGATTTCTGCGCGAGTTGATCTCGTGCAAAAAATACATTTTGGCCTTATGCATGATGCTGATGCTTGTAGAGGTCGAACGCCCAATAATATAGGGAGAGAATGGCACTACGCCCGCCCTCTGAACTGCCGGAGTATGTTGTGCACCCAGGAAAGACTTCAATCAGCAAATGTAAAGCGCAAAAGGACACCACCCACGGGCTGACGGCGCAAGGTGTGCTCTCGACTCTTGTGGCTTGTCTTTTTCTTCATTTTGATCTGTCACTGAGGATGCAAGTGCATTGGTTGATGTTTTTGTACAAATGGATCAATGCGGACAGACAGATGGACAGACAGACAAACAGACAATCAGACACCAACAACATCAATAACTATTTATTTCCAGCAGAATGCTTGCCCTCTGAGCGGGCGAAGTTATTGATCACAGAATTCTGTAACGCACTCAAAGTGATGATTTCCCGCGTCCCCGGGGCTGGTGTGCTTTTGGGCTTTCCGTCGTTTTATTTGAAGTGTTCAAGGGGTCACAAAGGACCCTCCCGCCTACCTCCCCTCTTCCGCGCGTCAATTTCTCTTCCCACCACACCGCACAAAGGAAAGCTGAGCGCTCTCTGCCCTTCTTCCTCACACAACATCAGCTGCTCGCATATACCGGTGGTTATCCCCTCCGGGAGCCTACTGTGTGTATAATCATACATGTCTCGAATCCCTCATTTTTTACCCTTTCGAATATTTGTCGGTGGAAAGCAGCAGCTGGCCGCATGCTTCCGTCGTACTACGGGAAAATCCTCTCAGAGGTCTGGTGTGGAGAAGTGTTGCGTTGGGAGTACAAGGCAGTGGCTTGGAAAAATCGTGGTGTGGAATGGGACAGAACTTCAATGTACGCCCTCAAATGCTGGTGGGCCCAAAGGATGTAGTCCAGTTTTCCAGTCGCGGTAGTTGAAAATTCGAAAAACCAGATGCAGGAGCCTTACCGACATTATCATGGCTCAATGCGTCACAGTGTGATTTGATTGCGCTATCTCTCGCATGGACTTCTCCTCGGATGGAGTGGGCGTAGCATTCTGCACGGCGCGAAAGAGACCGGAGAATACGCTCAATGGTGGCAACCTTTCGGTTCCCAACTATTCGGTCCCTACAATTTTGATCCTCCTCAAGGCCGCATCGATCCAAAAATGAATTGCTCTTGCCGACCTCGTACATCGTTATGTGGTGAAGGTGGTCTGCCATCCTTATTTGAAGTCTTTATCGGCTTGATGAAATATGATATCACAGTCAACGACGACGTAAAGTTGGGAGGTGGTGCTTTTTCCCCAACCAAAAACGAAATGCTGGCGGGAATCATTTTCAGGAAATCGTCATGAGGATTATTGGAAGGATTGCTCTCAGCAACAGGACATAAAGTGTCGTCGGGTACTGCTTGGTCAGTCGCACTGACTTATTGACAAAATCATGTCGAACTATGCGCCTTCTCGTTTGAACGTGGTGGCACTGTGCCATATGGAAAACGATCAACCGCTGCATAGGCACTGTCAAAGGCTTTCTGGTCCCGTCGGTAAAGATTGTATCTGTTTCCAGTCTTGATTTGCGCAAATCGAGCATTGTCTGTGTGACCAAGATAAAAATAGTCCCCATAGTGGGCGCGTGCAAGAGCATCGTTGTAATCCGAGCCTTTACGGGAAGTGTAAAGCTCGCGGGTAGCGTTGGGCGTAATGCCCAGGTGCACAGCCAGGATTGTTTTGGAGGCATCAACTGCTCATGGTGAGAGAGCAACAAGAGATATGTTATTATGATTCGCAAGCGTTAGTAGAAGCGTTACATACCCGTAGGAACGTCATTGAGAAGGTAGTGGGCCATGAGCGCATTGTCCCATCGCCATCGACCCAGTACAAATTCTGGAAAGTCCGTGGGCAACAAATCTGACGAAGAAAAGACAAAATAATCCATACCATACTTCGAAAATACAATGCCGCGCTGCATCGCACGGCAGTGCAAACCTTCAATCTGTGCTGCCAACGTTCCCGAAACATACCATTCCAGGCCAGGGACCTCGATCTCGTGCCTTCTACCAATCACGATAAAATCTTGCATCCCGGCCTCAGAAGTACTGCCTCGAGCAAGGGACGAAAGAGCTTCCAAAAGGTCTGGGCCAAATAACAAATCGCCATTGACGTACATGACAAGAGCCTTTTGTGGGACGTGTACTCTGATGGCTCGAAAAATACATCCCATGGTGGGTATGTGGTAATGAGGATGGCGGCATTCAGCTGCCATTGGAAGGCAGTCAATGGAATTTAACAAATCAGAGGACCACGCGGGGTGACATTGGTTCTCATCTTCCGCCAAAGCGATTACACGGACAAGCAATCCTGTCTCCCTAGCTTGTTGTTGCTCCATAAGATGGTTCCATACGTGAAGAGCGAAGTGTTCAACTCGCCGCCTGCTGGCACTAAGGGTCTGCACATCTCGGCCAGCCACCGGCAGATAGACATAGAGGGTTGTCCTTGTCGTTTGGCCCATTGAGATGACATGATGGTCAGACTTTGTGAGAGCAGCTCTCAATAGGATAGAGGATTCAGTTGGGGCACTTAGACGACGGAAAGAATGGAGCAAATACAGTATAGAAAGGACATAAAAGGCTGATCCGAACATCGTTACCGCTACGAACGGGGCCCGCTTTACGTGGTAAAATCCAAATCTCTTCATTTCCCTGTGTTATTCAAAGTAAAGCCCACTGAATTATGAAGTGCTTCATGTACATACATCTAGCTTACTTTTTTAGTTGCTCCGGTGTAATGTTAAATTTGTCCCGGAAGGAAAATCAAACCTATCAAAAGAGGAATGCTGTATGGCGAAAACTCAGATCTTCAGCCTCCTTCTCTGCCAAAAACTGTCAGAACTCACTTTGCTTATAAGATTTGTGAAGGTCTCTGAACGCACATCAAACATTCATTTACCATCCCGTTTATATGTGTGTGTGCTAAAGGAATGTGCATATACATGCCAGTTTAAGGGAAGAGCGTAGGGGAAAGGCGTGGAAAATCAAGTGAGGTGAAAGATTGTCCCAAGATAGTGGAATTTTGTAATTTCCCTCGATGCAAAGCACGTAAGAAGATGAGGACGAAGCCGTGGATGAACTCATCGGCACTTGCCGCAGTGCGTGGTAATGCTTTACTTGCTAAGAAGATGCTGGGGATGATATGCTTTCGCCGGAAATCAGCATTGACCCTTACTTTTCACTCAAGCTGGGATGTCAAAGCCCATGTCTCAGCCTGAGAAGATCCCTTTTCAAGCTGGGAGGGTTCTCTCTGCTCCAGCTTGAACAAATTGCACGTTTGCTTGTGAGTATTTTTCCATTCGCCCCACATGTTGCTAATTATTACTTCTTTCATTCTAGGTTGGGCAGGTTGAAACACAATCTCTTTCCCTCAAGTCGTGTGGAAACTCAGGAACCCTTTCCTTGGGCAAAGGCAAAATCGTGTCGCAGGCCAACTACTCATTTTTCGGGGCCCCGCGCAGGCGGGGTCCCTACACCTTACCAGTTAACCTGCATGTTGATTTTGAACAAGGGGTAGCACTTTATCTCCGACTATTATGGGGAGGCCCTCGTTCGCATGGTCTAGTGCTATTTGTCATTAGGTGCATATATGGCGAACAACCTATGTGGACTTGGTATCTTCGAAAGAGTTTTTTTTTGTGATTTAGAAGTGGTGGAGGAAGAGGAGGTGGAAAAAAAAGCCGATAAGAACGTGGAGATATTGTCGCCCACACGCGTGGTGGTTGGGAAGTTTTCTTTGTACTCCTGCCCAGTCATTTAGCTGACGGTCGATCAGTGGACGGTGACTGACATGATTCGCCCTTGATTTATCTTTCCCTTTCACATTTGTCCACCAACCAGCGGTAAATACCTCTGCATACAGCTTGTCACCAATTAGATTGTCGATCGATTCGAGGGGTACGAAATTTTAAAGACAGAAGCATTCATACTCAAGCAACCGGCAGGAACTATGATCTAGGTACAGAGAAAGATCAATGCAGTAGAATGCTAGATGTCAGGACATGTGGACTTTATACTATTCGCCGTTGTGACACTCATCCCTTTCGAAACTTCATTTTCAATTGCGCAGGTTTTCTAGGGAAGGACTATGAAGGTTCATCTCCACCACGATGACCGGGGCCATCTGCACTCCATCAAGAACCTCCCCTTTGCGCCGCGCGAGATCCTCGTGTCACGCAACGAGCAGGGCACCCTCAAGGGCCTCCACCAGAGCCCATACCGCAAGATTGTGTACGTGAGCAGCGGCCGCATCCACGACTTTTATGTTGTGACGACCCCCACTTCTGCTAGCGCAGGGCAGGCAGCGGGTTCTCCCACCAACGACACAATCGTGGAGCGCGAGCTCAAGGCCGGTGAGTGGCTCGAAGTGCCGGCCCTCGGTGCACACGGCTTCTTCTGTCCGGAGGACAGCCTGGTCATCTACCTGCTGGAGGATGAGTATGACCCCTCCTGCGACCGCACCATTTACTGGAATTCCCCGGAGTACGCTTTTGCGCATGATTTCCTGAAAAAGTACGGCGGTGGGCTCATCCTTTCGCCCAAAGACGAGATAGCCCTTTACGCGACCGAGTACGACTATCTGGTGCTGGGTGCGCATGGCTTTCTGGGCCAGGAGGCCGTCAAGGCGCTGCGGGCCGCGGGACGCAAGGTGCTGGCCGCGGGCAAGGGCCTGCTCCTCGACCACCAGGAGGCCATTTGCGACATGCTAACCCGGTCGCGGGCCAAGTACGTGGTCTGCGCAGCCGGCATTTCGGGCAAGCCGACCATTCAATGGTCCGAGGATCATGAGCCCGAAACGTTCGAGACGAATTTGCTCGACGTGTGCAACCTCATCCGCCTGTGCCGAGACAGGGGCAGGCACCTGACATACCTCGGCTCGGGTCTTGTTTATTCGTCGGCCAGCGCCGATAAGCTGGTCTCTGACGGCAAGAGGGCCGAAACCGTGGCGGCAACCACGGCGGCAGCAGCGGCTTCCAGCACCACCGTTTGTTCGGACGTCGCTCCAATGGCGCCACGCACGGAGCGGGAGCAACCTGACCTTGTTGCCAAGGTCTACTGTCGCTACCGCGTCATGCTCGAGGATATTATCCGCCGGGTCTACCCGACAGACCTGCTCTACCTGCGTCTCATCTATCCCTGCACTTTTGACGGCCACCCCAAGTGCTTCTTCCAGAAGATGCTGGGCCGCACCTCCAACGTCAACAACGTGGCCGTGTCTCTCACCGTGGTGCCGGACCTCTTTCCCCTGCTGCCCACGCTCATCGAAGAGAAGCGAGCCACAGGTATTCTCAACTTTGTCAGTCCAGGGGCCATCGAATTGCCCTCGCTGCTTGCAACGGCGGGCGTGAGGCACAGCGTGGCCCCGACCCTCTCCACACCTTTGGCCAGTGAAGTGCTATGCACACACAAACTGTGCGAGCTGGTGGACGGAGATGCGGCCTCTGACACGGGTAAGGCGAGTAAAATTCCCTCGCTGGCGGAGAGCATGCCGCACTACGTTGCACGCTATCTAAAATTGCAAGAGGTGCAAGAGGTGCATCATAAGCAGGCGAGCCACGGGACGGTGGGGGCCAGGGCGTGGGCAGATGAGCAGGAGAGCTAAGAAGAAGACGGACGGGAAACCCGGGGCCACCAACCCGAAGCGTTTTGCCCAATATATCCATGTCTATCATTGAGTAGACCTACAGCCTATGATGCTCATATTATACATGATCAAAATGGGAGATAACCACGAAAAGAAAATACGAATTCCGAATCCATATGCAGACCCACTTTTATCTTTCTCGTTTCGCGTTTTCCATATTGACCAATTGATTTCGCTGCCCAAGCGTGGTATGTGGCCTTTGAAAACTTGCTTTTTTACCTGCGCTTCAGACCTTTTCTCTTTCCTTCCTTGGCGAGCGATCCCAGGCGACTGCGGCCCAATCGACAAACGTATACCATATACTCATCTGGACGATATATGGAAAACGCCATCATCTCTACCATTTCCTTCCGATCCAGGGCATATATCATTGTCGGATTCCCTTTTGCCAGTCGGTATGTGAGAGCTATGAGCACTTTGACAGATTTATAAAGTGCATCCACGGGCTGAGGGCGCTCAATGGCGTGTCATTAAACTATACTAAAATATTAAGGAAGGAAGAATCTATTGAGGCGACAACACAAGCATGTTCTGGCACTTGTCACAACATGGTTACACAAAACTAGAGGTGTTTCCCCCCATTCAAACCCTTGGATTGTTCCGAGAAATCCATCATGGGGTCATGTCCATCGTTTGCTTTGGGTATAGAAACCGGATGATATTACGTGATCGCATCTTAGAACATATCTCAATAATGATTCGGACAATCGCATTGATTGGAAAACGTGTGGCATGAATTGACGATGCTCTAAAAAGGTGGTCGTTTTACCGTGTATATATATTTGATAAAACTGCGATTTCAATCTCCTCCCGGTATGCTTGTATTTTCCAGCACCCTCACCCTCCTTTAACTTTTCTTGTTATGCGGCCCCTGTGCCCCTATACTGCTTAGAATATCAGCATGGACAAACGGTGCCGTAATCCTAGCGCAAGCCGCTATACTATACTCTCACTAGCTGTTAGAATTATTGAGTGGCCTTTATAGAATTTCCGTCCCGGCCCCCCACCACGACCCTTTAGGGCTGCTGCGCGGTTGCCTTGGCCCCTGCCTCCTGCTCGCAGGCGAGAAAGCGGCGAATCTGCGCGCAGACGTAGTCCACATCCTCGAGGGACATGCCATGGTGGCAGCCAAGCAAAAAGGCGTCGCTCATGATCCTGTCGGCGTTGGGGTATTCGGCCAGGTACTGGCGGTAGACAGGGTGGCGCGTGATGTTGCCCGAAAAGGTAACGCGCGTCTGGATATGGCTATCCTCGAGGAAGGTGAGCAGACCCAGGCGCTTGCCGTCGGGCACCTGGAAAGGGATGGCCAGCCAGTGGACGCTCGAGTCCGGCGGGGGCAGCTGGAGGAGCTCCTGTGCCGCCAGGTCGGCGAGATTGGCCAGGTAGCGCTCAAAATTGCGCTTGCGGATGGACAGGTTCTCGACCAGACGGTCCAGCTGCACCAGGCCGAAGGCAGCGTTCACCTCGGAGGACTTGAAGTTGTAACCCAGGACACCGTAGAGGAATTTGAAGTCGTAGGGGATACCGTCCACCTCGTGGGCGAAGCGCTCGCTCACCTCTTCCGAATTGGTGCCGATGCGGCCCCAATCACGCATCATGCAGGCACGCTTCAGGTGTCGCTCGTCGTTGAACATGACCATTCCCCCGGATCCGCAGGCCGTGATAACGTGGCTGGCGTAGAAGCTGGTGATGCTTATGTCGGTGCCCTCTTGCGGCGTGTGCCCGATGGTATCGGCCGAGTCCTCGATGAGGATGACGTCGCCTCGCCCAGCGGCCACCAGGGCGGCCTTGAGCCCTGCCCAATCAGGCAGGTTTCCGATGAGGTTGGGCACCATAACGGCGCGGGTCTCGGCCGTGACGGCACCCATCACCTGTTCGACCGTGGACACGTACGTCTCGGCCGACACATCGCAGAAGACCGGCTCCAGGCCCAGCTGGATGATGGGCGCCACCGTGGTGGAGAAGGTGCAGGCGGGCGTCACCACCTTGCTCCCCTTGGGCAGGTCCAGGCTTGCCAGCCCCAGCAAGCAGGCGGAGGACCCCGAATTGACAAACAAGCCGAACTTCTTGCCGAACATGGCGGCCACCCGCTTCTCGAACTCAACCGTGCGCTTTCCGAAGCCTGCCAGCCAACCATCGCGCAGGCATTGGTCCACGGCCTTGATCTCCGCCTCGCCGTAGGCCTCGAAGCCGTTAGGGGCGTACCACACCTTGCGAACGCCTGGGGCCGTCGTCGTAGCAATAGCGGACTGAGTGGCCATGGTCTATCGGATGGTTTCAGGGGGGTGTTATTTCTGTTGTGTACATATATATATGGGTGGTTAGGAATCGATGGTCAATAGCCTTTCATTATGATCTCAAAGTCTGGTGGACGACGTCCACCGCAGTCGACAGAATAGAGGATGAATAGGACATGCTGGCGGATGATTGGCCCAGTCTTCGCTTGTCATTTAAGGCGGAGCCTTCGCATTTCGTCGCATAAACGAAACTGGAAAATATAAAAAGTACTGGTCCTTGAGCAAGGCGCTTCTGCTGCATTCCGAGGAAAACTCCTCGTCGTTCAAGTCCGATTCGCTTTACAAATCATTACGGGCAGAAAGATTGACAAAAAGGAGGCGCCCCCACACTCCTCTTATAAATCAACCATTACTTACTACCTGAGAACATGAAGGCTGAATAGCTATTATCGGGTCACCAACGAAACGGGCAAGGATGCTGTGACTTTGGCTTCTGTGTGTACTATGGGGTTTCTTTTGGTCTTTCTATCGTCTCACGCGAAATGACTTCATTAAATTAATCATTTAATGTGACAGTTTATTTTGTCCTACATTTACGTTTGCGTGGAATGGATCGGTTTTCTTTCGAGTGTATACCCGTTTCCGGGGGCATTTTGGAGCCCCACACAGAGCTGATACTCTCAACCACTAGTCAGTTATCCTCAGCAAAGCCAACACTGTACTGTGCATGAGCAGACATGCCCACATCCCATTGCTGAGATATGGAAGGGGCGCTTTCGCACCATCGCCGAAGGATGAAAAACATCACCGCAGGCTGGCTCGTGTGAATAAAGAAAGGGGGGGGGGACGGTCCAAAATGTCGGATGGGAACTGTCCTACTGTCGTCAAGGAATGCCTGCGCTTCCACACGACAAAAAAACAAACAACAGTGAGTTGCCAAGTGTCTTCACAGGGGGACGGATGTACGTAGAGATAAGAAAGGGACCGGAACCCCCATGGTCAACGAGCTCGAGGGGGTCGCTGCTTGACCATATTCCATTACAAGGATACGACAACAAGCAGATCCTGTACAACACGACCGCGCGCATTTTCTGACAAACGAGGAGGGGGGCACGCCGTGGACTTTTCCCGTGTGGTGTGTACTCTCTCGCTGAGTCTTGGCTTCGCCCCCCTGATCTTCAAGAGTACCAAATGCTACTACCATAATATGATATTTGCCTTTTAAAGATTTCCCCGGCTGAAGTCCCCTTTACCCATACGCATAGGCATACGCCAGATCCTACAAGTAATCAACCAATAATCATGGAGGAAGAGGTATGTGCTGCTATTTTGGATGTTTGCATGCCCGTTGTCCATTGCCCCTGACTTCCCCCAGTAGCGTCCGCTCGAAATTCATCTGAAGCCACCATTGCACCGGGTCTGCACACTCGCCTGATCCTCTCTCCCTTCCTTGCCCTCGTCACCAAGCAGAAGTACATGGTCTTTGGGAAGAACGGATGGATCGGGGGGAAGCTCATCGCCATGCTCCGGGAGCAAGGCAAGACAGTGGTGTTGGCGCAGACGCGGTTGGAGAACCGCCAGGCACTCTTCGCCGAGCTTGACGAAGTCAAACCCACCCACGTCCTGGACGCAGCCGGCGTCACGGGGCGCCCCAACATTGACTGGTGCGAGACGCACCAGGTGGAGACGATTCGGACCAACGTGATTGGCACATTGAACTTGGTGGAGGCTTGCCATTTAAAGGGCATCCACTTGACGCTGTATGCGACGGGGTGCATTTTCGAGTACGACGAGGAACACCCCATTGGCGGCTCCACTTTCACGGAGGAGGACACACCCAACTTCTTCGGGTCGTTCTACAGCAAGACCAAGGCCTACATGGAGGACATGATGAAGAGCTATAAAAATGTGTGCGTCCTTCGTGTGCGCATGCCCATCTCCGATGACCTCAACCCCCGTAACTTTGTCACGAAAATCGTCAGCTACGATAGGGTGGTGAACATCCCAAACTCGATGACGGTCTTGACCGACCTCCTCCCCATCTCCCTCATCATGAGCCAGCGCAAGCTCACGGGTACGTGTCATGCTCGTGCGGACGGGAGGGAAAAAGGGAGGGAGGGGAGGAGGGAGGGGTTGCGCCTTCTGATTTGGTGGCTTGGTCGATAGTATGATTAGTAATCCTTCGCTCCCTTCCTTTCCCCCGTCATTTTTTTTCTTCTTCACAGGCATCTACAACTTCACAAACCCGGGTGCCATCACCCACAACCAGATTCTCGCCCTCTATAAGAAGCACGTCGACCCCTCCTACACCTGGGAGAACTTCACGGTACGCTTTCCTCTCCTTCCCTCCTCCATTTCCCTAGGAACACTGTCCTACGTAGTGCGTGAGCAGTACTTGGTTTTCCTTCGTGCTGCCATTCACATATCCACCCGAGTCATTGTCGCCTTCTTACTGGCGTGTCCTCCCTCCTTTCCCTAGATCGAGGCCCAGAACCATATACCTTGCCACCAGGCGTTCTAAACATGAACTGCTGGACGTGGACAAAATTTCAAAGACACCACTCACCTCTCCTCTTTACCTGTCTCTCTCCCTCTCCCTCGCTCTCTCCCTTCCTTTTCCAGATCGAGGACCAAAACAAAATCTTGGCCGCCAAGCGTTCTAACAACGAGTTGAACACCACCAAGTTATGCGTTTCCCTGCCCGACATCCATATTCCTGACATTCACGAGGCGTGCGAGGGGGTAAGGAGGGAGGGGCTGCTAGAACGCATATTTGATGGACGAAGATCCGCGCGGGCCTTGTAAAATGCCCATTTTTATTGTACCAAGAAGAAGACCACCACGTCCACACCCCTCTCTCATACCTCCCCGTTCGCCTCCTTTTCCCTCTCTCTCGCTCCCTCCCCCAGGTCTTCAAGCGCATGAAGCTCAACTTGGAGGCCGAGGGCATGTGGCCTGACAAGCTGCCCAGGCGAATCCCGCCCTCATCTTCCTGAGCGCCATACCTCCTCCGCTCCTTCGTTTCCTCCCTCCGTTTGTCCCTCCTAACCCTTCCCTCGTATAGTGAGAAGGGAGGATGAAGAAGGAGGAGGAAGAGGAGGAGGAGGAGGAGAAGGAGGAGGAGGAGGAGGGGGAGGAGGAGGAGGGTGAAGAAGGAGGAGGAAGAGGAGGAGGAGGAGGAGGAGAAGGAGGAGATGGAGGAGGAGGAGGAGATGGAGGAGGAGCAGGAGAAGGAGAAGGAGGAGGAGGAGGAATCATAAGGAGGAAGTCTGCCCCCCCTTTCCCCAGAGAGACGAACATGCCAAAAATATGTATTTGCACACTAGCGATATATAGGGGTGAACACAAACCCGTTTCTCCTCAATCAAACTAGCGATGCGCATGCACTCTGCCTACCGAAGATCGAGAAAATAGCGATGTGCAAGACCGCATCAAATTTGCGGCCTCTTCTTCATATTTATGTGTGATTTTTGACCTTGAATGTGCTCCTCCCCCTTCGCTGATTTAAATGCCCCCGCCTCTCTTTTCCCTCCACATTTGAAATGCCCACGTTTCTCTTCCTTCTCCGAAAGTACAGACGTACGTAATCTTTCATCGTGCTTGGCAACATTTTCTAGTTCCCTTTTTCTTCCTTCAGTTGCCGTCCCATCCCCCAGGTAGAAGGCAATAATGCCCCATTCTGATCGGCAAAGAGCAGGAATATTCTTTTTCTGTCTTCGTAATTAATCCATATGGGTATACGCTAGGAGTCAGCAGACCTTGAAATGACACGTGAAATGCAGCAAATTTCGCTAGACTTTTTACAGTTCTTAGTCTATTGTGATGAGGAGCAACATCTATCCATCTGATCTTTATGACTTCCATCCCTTTATACGTACTCTTTAGCAGCAGCAGCTCCCACGCCTCAACATGGGAGGTGCATTTCATCCCCCGAGAAGGAAACACAAAAGACATGGAATTAATTTGGCCCCGTTCTTACTCATCTTATCCGTGCTATGGCTTTGGAACGTCCCCATTCTCGTTGGTTTCATGTCTTGGCCTTCAGTGCGATCTGACGAGCTTAAGCAGAGCAACGAGTTGATTTCTGAATTAGGATTAGGCTTTCCAAGGGCCCCTCAATCTATTTATGGCACTACAAGGGGAACAGTCAGCGTGGCTGTTGTCATCCCCTTCATGGACGCAGACATCGATCGATTGGTAGAAGCAATGGGCGCCTGGAGCGACGTGGGTCATGCGTGCTCTCCCCTGCAACATAGAAAGGTGGGCCTTTTTTT
>Ga0105050_10007192_pt1 | contig 13428 bp, 14 predicted proteins | sample FRY01_FD_78088 | JGI IMG/M metagenome (GOLD analysis project Ga0105050, IMG submission 78088) | Freshwater microbial communities from Lake Fryxell liftoff mats and glacier meltwater in Antarctica - FRY-01 | ecosystem: Environmental > Aquatic > Freshwater > Ice > Glacier meltwater ... | reverse complement strand
CGATCAAGGAAGTCAATACACCAGCGAAGTCCATACTAAACTATTGATTATAAATGATATAAAAATATCAATGGATGGAAAAGGACGTGCAATTGATAATATTTTTATTGAAAGATTATGGCGTAGCGTAAAATATGAAAACGTATATTTACAAGCCTACGGTAGCACTCGGGAACTGTATAAAGGACTGAAAGAATATTTTAGGTTTTACAATGACGAGCGTTTTCATCAGTCTTTAGAATATCAAACACCAAGTGAAATGTATAACAAATTAGAAGTGGCATAAAATCAGAATAACTTTTTTGACCAATGGCTCCGCCGGTCAAAAGTTATTTCCGATTTTAGCCGCGAAACAGGAAATTAAAACTTAAAAAAACTGCTGGCTCTCTTCCGTCTTTAAAATTATAATCCTTGCATTCCCATATATACTTATTTAATCCTTTTACGAAATCCTTTTGATTTAATTGAATTAAAAACTTTTCCGATTCCTTAATCAATAAAAAATATTGCTTTTTCACCAGCTTACTATCCTCTTTCAGGACACTTTTATAATAATTACCACATCTAACAAATGAAAACATTGACAGAACTATTAAAAAATATTTTAAATTTAATTTCATACTTTTTTAATTTAAACTAACCTCCTTTGTTTACATCTGGGCTGTCAGGCGGAACATCTTGTCTTGGAGCTACATATCCATCTTTACCTTCGGGAATGTCAAAAATAAATTCGTTATCGGTTACATTGTGACCATTTCTATTACCTGCCGCTCCAGAGGCTTTTGGCTGGTTTTCTCCTCCTATTATTTTACGTTCATCAAACTCGGAAATCCCTTTTACTTTAGAGAATTTAGAACCTCCATTTGGCAACCAAAATGGAGCTTCAGAAGAAACAGCATCATTAGGATGAGAATATTGGACTGTTCTTATTCCGTCAGGTGCATTTATATCACCTGGCTGATGTGGTGTGATATTATACATAACTTCAATTTTGTATAATTGATTGCCATCGCTATCTCTATAAGACATTAATTGTTCTGCAAATCCTTCGGCGTGAGCACCTCCTTGACTATGTGATACAATCTTTATTGTTTCCCCTTTTTCAAGTTTAATTTCCCCACTCTGAACCATTGCGTGAAACTCTTCTCCTTTAGCTATTCCATCTACTTTACGATCCTCTGCTTGTGATTTCCATTTTGAAGAACCACTCGTAAACATAACATTTTCATCTCCTAATCTTTCCATAAATCGTCCTGCAATATCGGTAGATTTTCCAAATGAATTTTTAGGAGTTCCCCAGTAATTGTAAACATCCGTTTTATAAATACCAGGCAAACCTCTTCCTGATTTTCCGAAAGATCCATTTCTTTTATGATGGTTTAATTGGTCAGCATCACGTGCCCATAATCTCAATCCACCAATAAAAATGATTAACTTACCGTCTGGATCTACTGCACACATTGGAGTATTCATTGCAAATGAATATGGAGATTCCCCAGGAAACTTGTATGAATATTTATCCATTGCAAAAGTCCTCCCCACTCTCGAATCATGCATCCTATCTCCTAAATCAATACTATTCCCTTCGCCTTTTACTTCATCATCTTTCTCCTTACCATTAAACCCGTAACGGTAGCTATCACTTGAGCCATGGCAATTAGGCACTAACATGCCAAAAGAGTGGTAATTTAACTAGTATTTTCAATAAGAATTTAAAACGTGTTTAGATTAAAAGAACGTAAGGTAAAAATACTGTTTATTATAATGCGAAAAGCAACTTTTCAAAAAGTTGCTTTTTTTATTTTTAACTGCAAAGTCAGAGACATTCGCAGAGCAGTCCCAAGTTTATTCACTCTTCGTAGAGCGTCGAGTGACCAAAGAGAGACCGCTTGTTTGCCTCCTGTTCTTTTTACCGTAATGCTTCTTTTGGAACTTGATTTTTGAAGATAAAAAAACCGCTGATTTCTCGGCGGTAATTGATTTTGACCTATGGAATTATTTCGATATTCTTTTCCTTACTATTTCAGGATCTCTACTGGTGTGCAAAACTCCAAAAATAATAATCCGTTTATGCTCTTCTTCAACTAAATAGAAAATAGCATAAGGAAAGCGAGTCACTAAAGACTGTCGTAACTCTTTCTATTTTAGCTGATAATTTTCTGGATATTCTCCGATGTAATCAATCTCTTTATTAACTTCTATTTTAAATTCTTTTGCTAATGTTTCGTTTTTATCGTGATACCATTTTTTAGCCTTTCGTAAATCGGTGTGTACGATTGGTAGTAATTTGATTTTATAACTCATTACCAGTCGCGCTTTACATCTTCCCAATCCAAAACATTGTTAGGATTGTTTTTATAGCTTTCTAAACGATTGTCTAATTCTTTTTTATCTACAGCAGAGACTTCTTGATTTTCTTCTTTTTCTTGTTTTAAAACGTTCTCTAAAGCTGCCATAATGGTTTCTTTATCTATACTAAATAATTCTTTTATAAAGTTATATTTTCGTGCTTCTAAATCCATGATACTTAATTTTTTACTTCTGTAAAGATACAATTTTTGTTCCATTTTTATTATTTTATTTTATCGGGTGAAAACTATTAAATATCTCGTGCAGACTTTCGAAATTATCCTGCTAACACCTTTTTGTACTGTTTTTGTATCTATGTTCCGCCAGATGTTAGGTTTTTCTTAAATTGTGTTATGTAATCCAGTTCACTATCAACTACTTCTAATTTAATTGGAATTTAGATACCTGTAATTAATAATTTTGAGTACTTCGCTAATTTTTTTGATGAGGTTGTTTAGATTTAGATTTCCATAGCATGACCAAAATAATTGGTCATCGTTTTTCTTTAAATGTTGCCCATTTTTTGTTTCTTTAATAAATTTTTTGAATAGAGGGATTAGTGGATATTCTTTCTTCATGGGAAGTTTTATGCAATTGTAGAAAGAAATTATCAGAATTCAAAATGATAGATTTTAATAATAAAAACCATAACGGTTGGGTTATGGTTTTGAGTTTTGCTTCGAGGTCAGGAGACACTCGAAAAGCATCATGCTATTTTATAAGACTTCGGTCAGCTGGAGTCGCAGAACTTGGTGTCATCTTATAATTGATGCACGTAGATTAGTTGCAGACTTTAAAATGGATTTGGTGTTCTATACCACCAGAATTTACAGTTTCAATAAAATCTGCATTTTTAATATTTTTAATTGCAACATTAACCACTATCTAAAACCCGAAAATCCTAAAAAAATTTGCTTTGAGGATTTTTTATATTTCAGAATTGATTACTTATAATACTTCCCTTTTAACCAAAACGAAACCCGAACCAATAAAATTAAAGCAGGAACCTCAACTAAAGGACCAATGACTCCAGTGAATGCTTGTCCAGAGTTTAATCCGAAAACGGCAATGGCAACGGCAATGGCTAACTCAAAATTGTTTCCGGCGGCAGTAAAGGCTACTGCAGCAGTTTTGTCATAGGTTGCTCCCATCGCTTTGGTAGTGAAAAATCCGATAAGGAACATGATTATAAAATAAATCAATAATGGAATGGCAATGAGCACAACATCCATTGGGATTTCAACTATCAATTCGCCTTTTAAGGAAAACATAACCACGATGGTGAACAATAAGGCGATCAAGGTTAAAGGTGAAATAGCTGGAATGAAAGTGTTGGTGTACCATTCTTCACCTTTTATTTTCACTAAAAAGTAGCGACTTAAAATTCCCATTAAAAACGGAATTCCTAAATAAATGGCGACACTTTCGGCAATAGTTGCAATGGAAATATCGACGATGGCTCCGTCAAAACCAAAATAAGGAGGAAGCACGGTAATGAAAATCCAAGCATAAAAACTATAGAAAAACACTTGAAAAATACTGTTTAAAGCTACTAAACCGGCTCCGTATTCGCTGCTTCCTTCGGCTAAATCATTCCAAACTAAAACCATAGCAATGCAACGGGCTAAGCCAATGAGAATGAGTCCGACCATGTATTCAGGATAATCGCTAAGGAATATAATTGCCAGAATAAACATTAACACCGGACCGATAATCCAATTGAGAACTAACGAAATAGTAAGGATTTTAGTGTTTTTAAAAACGATTGGCAAGAGCGTATAATTAACCTTCGCTAAAGGCGGATACATCATCAAGATTAAACCAATGGCAATGGGAATATTTGTAGTTCCGCTACTGAACGAATTGATTAAGTTTGGAAAAGTAGGAATAAAAAAACCAATTGCTACGCCAAATGCCATGGCTACAAAAATCCATAACGTAAGGTTTCTGTCCAGAAAATTTAATTTTTTAATCGCCATCTTATGAAAGTTTAATGTGAGCGAAAACATATAAAAATTCGGTCGCAATCTGCACGCTTCGGTCTTTATAAGTTTTGGTTTGTTGTGGTGTGTTGTCGGAAATTTTAGGGTCTTCGTAACTAATCAAAATTCGTTTTTCGGCACCAGCAATAAATGGACAACCGCCATCGGCTTGCGAACAAGTCAGGATGGCCGCAAACGCTGATTTAGGGTTAAATTCGTCGTCATACTTTTTAGAAAAGCCAATGATGGGATGATTGTTATCACTATTTTTTATACTATAAATAGGATTTGTTCCTGCCGCAATGGTTTGAATGGCAAAACCTGCATCGATTAAGGTTTCTGCAACTTTAGGAAACAGTGCGGTTGCTTCTGTTCCGCCAGAATAACAAAACGTATTGCGAATGTTAAAATACTGAGCCATTGTTTGTGCCCAAATTTGGGTTAAATGACTTCTACGTGAATTATGTGTGCAAATGAAGTTGAGTCTAATATCCTGCTTGCTGGAAACTTTTGACTGAATGAAATCAATCAATGGTTGCAACGTTTCTTTGCGTTCTTGGGATAGTGAAGCCGGATTTAATTGTTTTAGTGTTTCTTCAATTTCAGAAAACAAGTTTACTTTCGATAGTGAATTAATCATATTTTTTGAGTTTATTACTTAACAACAATTTCCGTCTGGTGAGCAACACGGTTCATTATTTAAATCGGCCATTTTTACTTTTTGCTTTTCTACTGGAATTCCGCAATTTTCTTTAGCTAAACAATCAGTTTGTTTAGCGGTTAACTCAAAATATTTTCCGTTAAAGTCAAGACCAAATTTCCCAATAGTTGCTGCTTGGTATTCCACTTCAACTTCTAAATCGTCAATTGCTAAGGCTTTTTCAGAAAGTTCAATAAGCTGAAGTAATCTTTCAGGATGCAAGCGATGGTCATAATCGTTTGCGTTCCAAAGTTGAAAGTTAACAACTTCTTCTTTTCGGATTGTTCCGCCACAATCAATAAAGTGTTTTACTATTTTACCGACTTCGGTTACATGAAAATGACTTGGTACTAATTCTCCGTTTGGCAATTGAAAACCAATTGTTTCTAATTTATTTACTATTGATTTAACTTCAGATAATTTCATAACTATTTTATTTTAAATGATTTATACAAATTTTATTTTAACAACAATCTGCTTTTGAAATATCTTGATCCATAAACTGAAACATTTTTTCTTTCATTTTTGTCCAATTTTCTTGATGAATGCAATAGCAAACGCTTGTGCCTTCAATATTTCCTTTAATTAAGCCTGCAAGCTTCAGTTCTTTTAAATGTTGCGAAATGGTGGGTTGAGCCAGACCAATTTGTTCAACTAAATCACCACAAACACATGAATTAATTTTGAATAAATGTTGCAAGATGGAAACCCGAGCAGGATGACCCAACACTTTTGCAAATAGAGCAATCTGATTTTGTTCTTCTGTAAATATTTCTGTTTTCGTAATTCCCATGCGCTTCTTTATTTGTTTATTGCAATATTACGATTAATAGTCGAATGGACTGCTTTTTGTCACTTTAAATAATCGTTAAACCTTAAAATTTAATTTTTAGGAAAGTAATTTTTTTCTTATAAAAATCGATGCTATTTGTACTCTTTTACACTAGATTACATAATATACCAGCATTATATCGATAATAGTATTTGTTTTGTCGATAATTAAGTACTTTTAGAGAGAATAAAAATAGAAAGCTTATGAAAACCTACTTCACCGCTACTCCTTTTTTAAGTTTTGCTGTTATTTGTAACCTCACCGGACACAAATACAGAACGAAAAGAAAAATCACCAATTATTTCAATGAGTACCAATGCAAACGTTGTGGCAGACAAATGACTGATGATTTGAATGGCCGTTTGACTAAACTAACACCCGAACTATCAGAAATTAATGAAACCTTGCGAATGATTTTCCAAAAAAAGAACCTTCAATTAGAAAATTCATAAGGTTCAATTTGGCTTACGCTGAACTATTTTAATTAAAAAGTATGAATTCGTAACAAAAAGTCTTTTCGTTCGTCCTACTTTAGACGATAAATTTGATTATTTTGGAAACTATACTTACAATTGAAAACTTAAACAAACGATTTGGCTCTGTTCATGCTGTTAATAATGTCTCTTTAGAAATTCAAAAAGGCAATGTTTATGGGATTTTAGGTCCAAATGGAAGTGGCAAATCTACTACCTTAGGCATTGTTTTGAATGTGGTTAACAGAACTTCTGGCGAATACCGCTGGTTTGGCGGCAAACTGGAAACCCACGAGGCTCTGAAAAAAGTAGGTGCCATCATCGAGCGACCAAACTTTTATCCCTACATGACCGCTCAGGAAAATTTAGAATTAGTTTGTAAAATTAAAGGTACGCCAAATTCTAAAGTTCATGAAAAACTGGAAGTTGTTGGACTGCTGGAACGAAAAGACAGTAAATTCAGTACATTTTCACTGGGCATGAAACAACGATTAGCTATTGCCTCTGCCCTTTTGAATGATCCTGAAATTCTCATTTTAGATGAGCCAACCAACGGTCTAGACCCGCAAGGAATTAGACAAATTCGTGAAATTATCAAACAAATTGCTAGTCAAGGAACTACAATTTTACTCGCTTCTCATTTATTAGATGAAGTAGAAAAAGTGTGTAGCCATGTCCTGGTACTTCGCAAAGGAGAAGTGTTATATGCTGGAAAAGTAGATAGCATGATGGCAAACGAAGGTTTTTTTGAATTGCAAGCTGAAAACCTTGCAAATCTTCAATACATAATCAAAAATCATCCTGCAGTTGAAAAATTGGTGTTAGAAGAAGATAAGTTAATTGTCTATCTTAAACTTCCGCTAGAAGCGGCGGAATTAAATAGATTTCTGTCAGAAAAAGACATTTATCTCTCGCATCTTGTAAAACGCAAACACAGTTTAGAAGAACAATTTTTAGAATTAACGAGCAAAAATTAATCCAATCTATCATCCATCATCAGTCATCCATCGCCCATCATCCATCACCCATCACCCAACATCCATCACCCAACATCCATCACCCATCATCCATCAACTATCATCCATCATCCATCACCCATCACCCGTCAACTCCTCATGAAAAGATTACTTCAAATAGAATTTCAAAAAATCTGGAAAAACAGAGCCAGTCGGGTTTTAACCATTGCTTATTTTGTTATCCTTTCATTCATTGCCTTAATTGCTTCCATCAAATTTAACATTGGCACTTTTGAATTGCATCTTGCCGATCAAGGAATTTTTAACTTTCCTTATATCTGGCATTTCAACACATATATTGCCGCAATTCTAAAATTCTTTTTAGCCATTGTCATTGTTTCAATGATGGCCAATGAATATTCATACGGCACGCTGAAACAAAATTTAATTGATGGGTTAAGTAAGAAAGAATTTATCGAATCTAAGTTTTTAACGGTTTTAGTTTTTGCTTTGGGTTCTACTGTTTTTGTGTTTATTATGTCGTTAGTATTGGGATTGAGTTTTTCCTCTTATAATGAAACTGGGATAATATTTTCGGATTTAGAATATCTTTTGGCTTATTTTCTAAAATTAACGGCGTTCTTTTCCTTTTGCTTATTTTTAGGAATTTTAATAAAACGTTCTGCTTTTGCTCTCGGATTTTTATTCATTTGGAATATTATTGAAGGGATTATTATTGGGGTTTTAAAATGGAAAGTCTTTACTGATTCCGACGATTATCAAAAAATTACCCAGTTTTTGCCTTTAGAATCAATGTCCAATTTAATCAAAGAACCTTTCAGCCGATTATCAATCATTAAAAATATTGAAGCATCCATCGGAGGTGCTGTCAATACAAGAGATTATAGCGTGCATTGGTATGAATTACTAATTGTAATTTTTTGGATTGTTATTTTTGTGTTAATGTCTTATAAAATTCTAAAAAAACGAGATTTGTAGTATCTTTACAGACGCTATGAAGTTTTCCAAAAACAACTTTTACCTTCTTTTACTTTTTGTTACCATTCAATCTGTAAAAGCACAATATATAACCGTTGACGGTAATCAATCCGTTGAAGATTTGATTGAAAATATTTTAATCAATAGTTCCTGTGCCAATGTTTCTAACATTACAGTTTCTGGTTGGACTTTTACCAACGGCACTAGTTATGGTTATTTTAATCGCGGTAGCAGTTCCTTTCCTTTTCAAGATGGAGTGATTATCACAAACGGAAGAGCAACTTCTGCGGTTGGACCGAACACCAGTTTATTAAGCGAAGGGCCAACCAATTGGGGCGGCGATCTAGATTTGGAACAAGCTATTAATGAAAGTGGAAGTATTAACGCCACCATCATTGAATTTGATTTTTTACCTTTTGCTAATAAAATCAGTTTTGATTATATTTTTTCATCCGAACAATATTTATCCAATCCCAACGCAAATCAATGTAATTTTTCCGACGGATTCGCTTTTTTGTTGAAAGAAGTAGGAAGCCAAGACCAGTATACCAATTTAGCCGTTATTCCCGGAACGGCAATTCCAGTAAAAATTCCAACCGTTCGCGGAAGCGGAACCATTTGTCCACCAGCGAATGAAATTTATTTTGATGCGTTCAACGGAAATGAACATCCTACAAATTACAACGGACAAACAAAAATCTTAAAAGCACAGAGCAATGTCACACCCGGCGTTTTATATCATATTAAATTAGTCATCGCCGATCAAGGAAATAATTTATTTGATTCAGCCATTTTTTTGGGCGGCGGAAGTTTTGCTGTAGAAACGGATTTAGGCGACGACCGTTTGTTTGCCGCAAATAATCCGTTATGTGAAAATGAAACGCTCACCTTAAATGCTGCAACGCCCAATGCAACTGGCTATAAATGGTTTAGAAATACAATCTTAATTCCGAATGAAACGCAAGAAACACTCGTTGTAGACCAATTTGGCGTTTATAAAGTAGAAGTGATTTTCAATCCAACTTGTTCTGCTTTTGGCGAAATTGTAGTGGAATATAGTACCAACCCAATTCCGAATAATAGTACCTTAACCCAATGTGACTCGGATACCGATGGTTTAGCTATTTTTAATTTAGCAGAGGCTAATGGAGCAGTTATTGGCAGTAATTCAAATACGGGTCCGCCAAAATATTTTTTAAGTTTTTCAGAAGCAGTAAATGTTCAAAACACGTTGAGTAATATCACTACTTTTCAAAATACAAGCCCAAATCAGGTGATTTATGCCCGACTTGAAAACACGTTTGGTTGTTTTGCCATTTCAGAAGTCACCTTAACAACCTCAACGACATCGGTTGTTATTCCAACCATTGCCTTATGCGACGAGGACGATAACGCAGATGGAATTATAATCATCAACTTGAATAACGAAGTGTCGCCTACTATCTTAGCTAATTTCACAGGAACAGGTTTACAAGTTTTTTATTATACTTCAGATGCAGAAGCTCAAACACAAAGTAATGCTTTACCCAATCTTTACACAAATTTAGATCCATTTTCGTTTGAAATTTTTGCACGAGTGACCGATGGCGTCAATTGTTTGGGAATACTTCCAATCACTTTTCAAATCAATACGTTTGAACCAGACGATTTTGAAACAGAAGAACTTTCATTGTGTGAAAACGAATCGTATTTTATAGAAGTCAGTTCTATTTTTGTAAGTTATTTATGGAATACTGGCGAAGTTACACCCCGAATTACTATTTCAGAAACTGGAACGTATACCGTTACGGTGACCAATAGTGATGGTTGTGCTGCTACCAAAACATTTATTATTACGTCGTCTAACGTGGCAACAATCATTTCGATTTCAATTTTTGATTTTGCAGGAAGTCAAAATACAGTTCAAATAAATTATACTGGTTTAGGTGATTATCAATTTTCATTAGATGGGAATTTTTTTCAAGATAGTCCTATTTTCACTAATGTTGAACCGGGCGAATATGTGGTCATTATAGATGATAAAAATGGTTGCGGTAGTGTTTCACAACAGATTTTTGTGTTAGATTATCCTCGTTTTTTTACCCCAAATGGCGATGGTTTTAATGATGTTTGGGAAATTAAAAATTTTTTTGAACCAAATGCTAAAATTTATATTTTCAATCGTTTTGGAAAATTCCTAAAAGAAATCAGAGCCAATCAGCCAGGTTGGGATGGTTTTTTTGATGGAACGCCGCTTCCCGCTTCTGATTATTGGTTTAGTTTATTTTTAGAAAATGGCAGAAACATCAAAGGTCACTTTTCTTTAAAGCGATAATTTGCTATATTTGATACCCTTTTAAAATTTATGAAAAAAATATACCTCTTTTTTTTACTTCTTTCGTTCAATGGTTTTGCTCAATTTAGTAAAACACATTACATTCCGCCTTTAAGCGGTTCTGCTGGTCAACCCGCACAAAATCAGTTCATGTATATTTCTTCACCAAGTTTAACACCCGTTAATTTTACGATTAATACACTTGGCGGTGGAATCGTTAACGGAACCGTTTCAAGAAATAATCCATTTGTTTATAATATCGGATTTGGTATCGACTCACAATTAATGGTACCAGCGGGCAACATAAGTTCTATTTTAAACAATAAAGGCTTCATTGTTGAAGCAGAAGATCAAGTTTATGTGGCTATTCGCTTGACGGCATCTACTCAAAATTTTCAAGCCGGTGGATTAGTTTCAAAAGGCTTAGCTGCATTAGGAACTGCATTTCGCGTAGGAGCATTTGTAAATACTGGAATTTCTGGAATTACTAATAATCACATGACTTTTGTTTCTATTTTAGCTACAGAAAATAATACTACAGTTGATTTTTCTGATATTGATCTCGGTGTTTTTTTAGTAAATAACGCAGGTGTAGGAAACTTGCCTCCTTCTATCAGTTTAAATAGAGGACAAAGTTTTGTGATGGCCACGACAGGACCTTCAAGTGGTGCAAATACAGACGGACTAATTGGAGCTTTAATTTCATCAGACAAACCTATTGCAGTTAATTGTGGTTCTTTTGCAGGTACAAATGGTAATATTGACAACAACTTAGATTTAGGTTTTGACCAAATTGTATCAGCAGAACGCATTGGAAATGAATATATTTTTGTGAGAGGTTTTGGAATTAATATTACAGAACGTCCGTTACTTGTTGGTCACGAAGACAATACTGAACTATTTTTAAACGGAAATGTAGGTGCACCTGATTTTATTATAAATGCTGGAGATTATATAGCACTTGATGGATCTAGTTACAGTCCTGATGGAAACTTATATGTACGTACTTCTAAGAATGTTTTTGCTTATCAAGGAGTTGGAGGAAGTTCTCAAGCCAATCAAGAACTCTTTTTCGTGCCGCCATTAAGTTGTCAAACACCAAAGATTATCGATAATATTCCCTTAATTAGTTTAATAGGAAATATTGCATATACCGTCAATAGCGGTGTAAACATCGTTACAGAAACGGGTGCAAGTATTGATTTTATTATTAATGGAACTAACTTTAGTTTAGCATCACTTCCTGGAAGTATTAACGTTCAAGGCCCGTTTACTGTTCCTGGAAATGCAGATTATATTACCTATAAATTAACTGGTTTCACCGGAAATATTTCGATTTTTGCAGATAAGCAATTATACATTTCTTATTTCGGCTCTAATGATAATGCTACTTATGGCGGTTATTATTCTGGATTTACGTTTAAACCTGAAATTTCTTTTAATCGAATTGACCTTACAACGTCTAACTGTATTCCAAACGTAAATTTATCCATTAATTCACTTTCACCTTTTGATACGTATCAATGGTTTTTTAATGGTTTACCCATAGCGGGTGCCACTAATCCTAGTTTTACACCAACTGATCCCGGTTTATATTATCTCTCGGCAACTGTGGCAGCTTGTGCGATTACCTTAATATCTGATGAAATTCCCGTCAGTTCTTGTCCAGAAGATTCAGATAATGATGGTGCGATTGATAATATCGACATCGATTTTGATAATGATGGAATTACCAATTGTACCGAATCTTTTGGCAATAGCGATATTAACTTTACTAATTTAACCGCTGGATCAATTTCTATCGGAAATTATGCTAATGCATTTACTGGAGTTGTAACAACTGCGGGAACAAATGCTGCCACCGCTACTCCATTTGTTGGAGCTGCAAATGGCACTTTCATCACCAATCCTGCAGTTGGAATTGATAATGAAGTGAGTTATGAAATGAATTTTTCACAACCCGTTAGTATTTCTATGGAATATGTAACTACGGCAACTGCAGCAAACTTGCTCAATTCTACTGGCGAGTTTATCATTCAAAGTGCTATCGGAAAAACCATCACGATTCTCAATCCAACAGGGCAACTTTTAATTGACACTAACTACGATGGTATTTATGAAAATAATATAACGCAATATTCGTCTTTTCAAATTCGTTTTCGATTAAATAGCACCATTCCCCTTGCGGCGGGAACTGGTACATTTAATCTTAGAACTTTTGAAACCGATTTCTTTTCCATAAAACACATTAATATTTCGGAAGGAGCTTCTCGTGCAACTTTCAAAATTATTGCCACATGCGTTCCAAAAGATTCCGATTCAGATGGTGTAGCCGACCAATTCGATTTAGATAGTGATGGCGACGGAATAGGTGATAATATAGAAGCACAAGGTCAAAATTTTATTCCTTACACTACGCTAGATAGTGATGAAAACGGATTAAGTGATGCCTACGGAAGCGGAATTATTCCAATTGATACCGATGGCGATGGCGTTTTAGATTATTTAGATTTAGATAGTGACAATGACGGTATTTTTGACCAAGTGGAAACAGCCATTGATACGGATGGCGATGGATTAGCCAATTACATTTCGTTAGATAGTGATGGTGATTTATGTTTGGACGTGATTGAAGCCGGTTTTTCTGATGCCAACAACGATGGCTTGCTAGGAAACGGAGCTGTTATCGTCGATGCTTTTGGCGTTGTAACAAATGCACCAAATGGCTACACAGTGCCAAACCCAAATTATATTATCAGTGCTCCAATTGAAATTACAACTCAACCGCAAAACCAAGTAACTTGTAATACGCAAAATGCTACT
>Ga0105050_10007185_pt1 | contig 13436 bp, 17 predicted proteins | sample FRY01_FD_78088 | JGI IMG/M metagenome (GOLD analysis project Ga0105050, IMG submission 78088) | Freshwater microbial communities from Lake Fryxell liftoff mats and glacier meltwater in Antarctica - FRY-01 | ecosystem: Environmental > Aquatic > Freshwater > Ice > Glacier meltwater ... | reverse complement strand
TGTCTGCCTATGGGAAGGTGTATAAGATGTTTTCCCTGGATAATACTCCTGTGGGGGGCACCGGAGAGCACGACATGGATGCCATACGAAACGCCTATGAGGGGGAGTTAGACGTGGCTTTTAGGGGGGTTAATCTAGTTAACACCCCATACATGAAAGAGTTACTGGTGTCTGACCCTGAGTTGGCTGCAGCACTTATAAAAGCAAACAACCTCGCTAGTTCCGCAGGGTGGTTCCAGGCTACCTATGTGCGAGATATGTCAGCATTGGGAAGGAGCTCTACTGAGTACAACGAGGGCGCTACAATGCGTGGGTTTAGAAAGGGGCTAAAGATTATGTCCGGGTTCTTCCAAACGGTAGAGTCCGCTAGCAGGATGGTGATGTTTAATGCCGCTTTCCAGCTGGAGTACAAAAAGGCTAAAGAGGAAGGCCTCTCGGATGAGCTGGCCTACAACCGGGCGATTGGGCAGGGCAAGGGTATGACTGAAGGGGCGCTGTTCATCTATACGGAGCTTAACAACCCCCCCGCTATGAAGCATCCGGTAGGGCAGGTTGCGTTTCAATTCTGGACATTCCCGTTGCAGATGACTTCTCTGCTTGTGCGCAGTACCTACGGCACGTTTAACTCCATGGGGAGTGAGGAAAGTAAGGCTGCGGCTACTATGTTGTTTGGGATAATTGGCATGACTGGGCTTTTATCAGGTGCAACTGGTATGCCTATGTATTCTTTGATGATGGGGCTAGCCACGGCTATGCGGGACATGCTTCGCCCCGATGACGATAATGACTTATTTGGCAAAAACGGACTGCTCGGGAATGGTAAGCGGTTTGACGAAACAGACCCCGCGAACCCGCTAGGGAAAATAGACCTGGATGTATGGTTTAGGTACTTCTTCCTACCCTCTTTGTTTGGCGCGGGTAGTGATTTAGGTAAGGCACTAAATTTAACAGAGGAGCAGGGTAGATTTTTCACGCGTATGGTCTCTAACGGGCCCGTTTCTACGGTTCTGGACACCAACCTAGGTGTAGCTACTAGTTTGGATTTCATTTCCAGAGGCAACTCCTCCAATGTTTCTAGCGAGGCGGCGATTAAAGAAATGATGTTCAACTTTGTTGGCGGCGCGGCGGGTAGTATGGTTACCCAGATGGTCTCCGCGGTGGATGACTTTAAAGAAGGTTTGCACCTTAAGGGACTCGAGAAAATGTCCCCCGCGTTTCTACGAGGTGGGGTTAAGGCTGTTAGGCTAGGCCAAGAAGGTTTGCGCGACGGGAATAGGGATATAATAAAGGATGAGGAGTTTTACACTTGGGGTAAGCTGCTGGCGCAAACGGCGGGACTTAGTAGTACTGAGGCGGATGTTATGCAGAAGAATAACTTCCAGGTTAAAAAGATAATAACTGACCTGACCAACAAACGCACCGAACACCTCAAGGCTCTATTTAGCGAGGTGCAAAAATATAACGAGGGTGTCACTGAAAAGGGTCGGCAAAATGTAAACGACGCTATACGGGATATAGTGGAGTTTAACTACCAATACGGGCATGGTAGTTTGTTTATTTCCCGTGACACCATGGACAGCTCTCTGACCGGACATGCGTCCAGACTAGCCGGGTCTATAGGTGGATTCTCCGCGTCGAGTGCGGACACGATGGCTGTGTTTTACGGGGCCGTGAAGCATACAAGGGATTAAAAAACCCCCTACAGCATTACTTGTAGGGGGTTCCAACCAAAAGAGAGAATAGTACGAGAAATACTACTTTCGATAGTAAGTATACCTCACACTCTCCATATGCGTAAACCTCTAATTCCATCTTCTATGGATATTTTGGATACTACCTGCATTTTAAACCTGTGGAAAACACGCTTAAGCTGAAGCCTGACCTTCTTAGGCTGTATGCAGGGGATGAAAAAAGAAGTCCCCCGCTTGAAGTTCCCCCATTTAACTTCATAGGAGACACCCTCTATAATCACTTAACCTGCTCAGGCTCCCCCGCTTCTGGCCTTTGGTCTGGTAGGTAGTTATCTACATCTATAAAGTCCCCTCCGGAGCAGTCCAGCACTATGCAATGAACCGCGGGTGCCGCTACTTTAAGACCCTTGGATAACCGCTTGTTTGTGTGCGCGAGGTAGATGCCTTTTCTTTCTAACTCTTTAATAGTCTCTTTGTAGTTTATCTGGCTCTCAACACAGTCCTCCCGGAACGGTTTGGTAGCGAGGAACATCCTCTGGGTGTCGGGTTCATACCGTATGGTTAGCTCCGCCCTTGGCTCCATTAGGGGTTGTGGGGGTAAACTAGAACGTAGGTCATCGGCATCGTTAACAGCGAGGATGTTTTGCAGGTGCCTGTTTATATAGTCCCCTACTACTGCTGCTACGTTGGAAGTAGGAGGCTTGATGTCATAGCGCATGTCGTTAATCATAGCCTTAACCCACTCAAATATGGCCTTCATATCCCAATCAATAAGCCCTAGACGCTTGGCAATCAAACCACCAGTGATGTTGGCTGCAACTACCGCAGACCAGAATCGTTCCCGTTGTGTTAATTTTAATTTTTTATCTACGACGCTTTGGGTGCGAAGACACGTGGCCTTAACCTCTTCTAGGTTGCGTAGCACCCACTGTATATAAATGTCCCCCGCGTGGCCGTAGTTCTCAAGTAAGTCCAGGTCGAACGCTTGCTTTGCCTCTTCCTCGGATATTAGCCCGTTACCTTCTATCTTGTACTCCAGAAGGCGCATTAACTCCCCGTCTGGGTTGGACTTCAGAACGCCTAGCTTCTCGCTGAAGGAGGCATTTGCGCTGGTTAGTGTTATCGTCTGCCATGTTGTGTTGTTGGCTCGTAGCTCATTAGAGGAGGCCTTCATCCGGTTCTTACCCTTACCCTGCGAACACGAGTAAATTAAAGAGGAGAACTCACTGGCCTTAGCGTTTGTTATTTCGTCCACCGTAAACGGGAGATTGTTTAGTATCCCTAGGATTGCTATTTTGGACACATAGGTGTCCTCTTTTGTGGAGCATAGTCCTTTTGGGTGCCCGTACACACTGTTACACATGTGCAGCGTTGTGGTTTTGCCTGTCCCCGATACCGGGTGGATGACATTTATAATTGCACCACTTTGCCCTAAGAACTTAAGTAGGGGTGAACCGAACGCAGTTAGCGCGGCAAAGGCATGGGGCTCATGCCCTTTTCCCCCGTACATACCAAATATCCTCTTCCACTCCTCGAATGACCCTGTTGGCTCCATCTGTGCCGCTAGCTCCGTAGTTACCGAAGACGGGGGGCTATGAAAAATACCCTCCGCTGTAATCTCCCGGTCGCCAATAATAAACCTACTGTCTTTGTCCGCCCATCCAAATTGTAATCTCATACGTTCCGCCTTTTTTTTGCACTGCAACCCCCTTATAGAAGTGAGTATATAATCCACTAGAAAGGGAAATAGTTTGGGTTTGCATACCACCCCGTGTTTTGATAAATGTTTTCGTAATTCGTTAATATCTGTGACCGCGGTATTAGGTATAACAAACTCCCGAACCCCATCTTGTGGCAGGTGCAGTTTCATAACCACTACGTCGCCCATCTCTGGGTCGTACATGCGTTTATGCACGTACAAGTCGTGCTCGTACACAAAAATATCCGCTTTCTCTTCCTCTTGTAGCCGCTGATATACCCCTCCGGTGTCCCCCCTGTAAAAAGGGAGGGGGTACTCGGGTATGGTGTGGGTTTCAACTTCCCCTTCTTCGTCCTCCACATCAACTTCAACTTCACTAGCTTCTACTGGGGGTTTAGTTGTTTCGTAGCCCAGTACTATGGGGCTTGTAATCTTCCCCCTATGTGGGCACCCCTCACAACCACCCGCGTTAATCTTCTCGAGCTCTGTGCAGGTATGTGGGCCTACTCGCGCACTGGCTTTCTTTTCTGTAGCGGCAGCATCATACCCCTCGTAACCCTTAGACAGCTTATGTATGGCTGGGTCTCTGTCCCCGCAATGCTGTGCTATGGATAGCGCGCCAGTCCATCGTGGTTCTGGTAGTTCTGCTCGGCTCGTATAGCAGTCTAAAAGCTGCTGACAACCTAGGCTCTTGACACTCTTGGCCATGATTTTGTTAAAGCTGGAGGCTACGTTTTCTTCCCTTTCTTCCCTCGCCGCAGCCTGTAACAACTTACCCAGCGCGGACATCTCGCGCGGCTTAGGTATAACTTTTACGCCTAGTATCTCCCGAAATTCCTCAGGCGTGGTTTTTTTCGGTGCCCCCGCCGATAGTACCTTAACCTCATTGGGCGGGGTGTCTTTATAGTTTAGTGTGCCTGGTACTCGTAGCACCCTAGCCGCTTCGAACACAGCCGGGTCTACATAAAAGTTATGTAGCACGGTTAACTCTCGGAACCTATTTGCGATAAGGCTCCACTCTTCCCGGGTTATTTCTTCGGATAACGGCCAATAGGCATGTATGCCCCGTCCTGAGTCTACGAGTAGAGGTTTTGGTAAGCCAACTAATGCACAAAACACCTGCACGGCTTGTATGCCTGCGTGCTTATCTATGTATCCAGCGGGTCTATCCGTTTTCTTTTTTACCGCAGCTTTGGCTTCTCCGCAATCTATATCAACCCATATTGCCTGTAGACTTTGTACATTTTCTTTAGTCCTGCTGGCATCGGATTTGAATTTCGCTACCCCAAAGTAGACATCTCGTTTTGCTTTGGCGAATTTCTGGATTACCTTATCTGCTTCTTCTCTAGTAGGTACTATCTCTTGTCGGACGTTCTCGGCCTTTATCCCTAGTATTGCAAACCACCCTTTTTCGGGCTGCACAATGTTTAACAGGTCTATAGCCATATCTAAAATTCAGAGGGAGTTACCCCCTGAGGTCTCCCCCTGGGTTATTTATATTTTTGTAAGAAGGCGATTACTTTTTTAAGGTTTTCCTCTCCCGGGTTTCGTACCCCTTGGAACCAGTTGTAGATTGTCTGCCTACTGACCGACAATGTATTGGCTACGGTTTGGACGGGGATGTTGTGCTTTATACACACCCTCCCCAATTTAACCCCCGCCAGCCTAGCGCTGGCTTGTTTATTTACCTTGATTACCTCAAGGCTGTAACTGTGGCGTATCATTCTTCACTCCACGCGTCCACTAATGCGGCTAGGTCTGGGTTCGTAGCCTCTGGTGCGGCTTTCTTCTTACTCGCACGTTTCTTAGGCGGGGCTACTTCAGCTACTTCGTCTTCTTCCACTACTTCCGCAGGTGCTTCTGGGGACGCTGCTTTGGGTGCCTCGGCGACGGGCAGTTTATTGACTCCGTCGGTTTGCGCCACCGTGATATGGGTGTACCGCTCGGTATCCGGATTAGCCTGTGCAACTTGTTTTAACTCATACTCTGCATCGGTAAGCCCTCTGCTTGGGGAGAATAGCAACTCCATTGTTTCCGCGTTGTCGTTAAACTGAATGGTGGTAACTACGTTGTCCGGGGACTCGTTATTAGCTAGTAAGTATTTTATATAACTCTCAAACGGGTGGTCGTTGCCGGTACCCTTACCAAATAGAGACTTAGCAGGGATGTTAAACTGGTACACTTCCCCTGTAGCGTCTCCTTCTACTAGCATCGCTATACGTCTTTGGAAACGACACGCCCGGCTGCCATTAGGGCCGGAGCCTTGGACATTCTGTGGGCAAGACAAACAGTTTTCGCTCTGGGCATCCGAAGCGGCGGTCTCAGGGATATCCCCTAAGTTAGACCAACAGTTGGGTAATGTTGCTTCTTTATTTGGGTCATATGACTCTTTGTAAAAAATACGTGACACCTTAGGGAGGGCGGCTAGGATAATTACGTTGATTTCTCCGCGTATCGCGTCTCCAATTTGCTCCCCGTTAACAATGCGTTTGAACGTGCCGTTGGTGTTTGTTTGAATCCTACGTGACATAGAATTTGATGCAAGTGACTGCGCTAATGGGCTTAGTTCCCGGCCCTTATTAGGGGACGCGCCAAGCTGGTGTTTAAAAATAGTTAAGTTGCTCATTTAGAACCTCGTGGTTTGGTTACTCGGATTGAATATTTACTGTCTACTTGTAGTCCTGCGGGTACATCGTTAGGATTTTCTTCTATGTATTGTTTCATGTTGGTCTGGTGTACGCGTTTCTCCAACAACTCAGGCATGTTGCGCTCTTTAATGAACTCATACATTACCTCCCAGTCGCTAGGCCAGTACCTTGATTTTACACTCCGGGACACAGAACCCGCAGAGGTCTTAAAGCTGTCTATCCCCTGGGAGTTACAAGTATCCAGCAGTGCGTTGGATATTGTGTCTAGTTTGTCCTGTAAGGATTGTATTTCAACCTTGTGCTCTTCTTGCTTGTCTGCTATTGCGCTACGTATTTTTATGTACGTGGACACTAACTCTTCCGGTGCGGTCATTTCTCTCTCCTCTGATTTATACTGATACTATCTACCCCCTTTGACATTGTCAACTACTTCTTCCTCCTTAATTCTGTCTACTATCCATTGAGCGGTCTCGGCGTACTCAGCAGCAAGAAACATTTCGTAGGGGATGTACATAATACCTTCCTTAGGAACGAATCTCCTTCCGCCAAAATCCGCGTCCACACGTATCTGTGGGATACTGGACACTACGATGGTTAGGAAGGTATCGAACATGAACCATATACGTTTATCTATCTCGCGTATCTCTGCTTCGAGACTCTTAAGAGCCACCCCGTAGCCCCCATAGGGGTCGTGTTTATTCCTCATTATTCCTCATCCATTACCTCCCTATATAGGTCAATAACTTTTGTATGCATGACTATGTTCTCACGTAACATTTGGTAGAGTTTAGCTTCTACTGGACTGCCTTTGATGTGGAGAACCGTCATGGGGTTGAACTGGCCTGGTCGGTCTATTCGGGCGTTAGCTTGAAGATACGTTTCCACCCTCGTCACCGGCGCATACCATATCACCGTATTAGCCGCGGTCAAAGTTAACCCATGTGACGCAGCTTGGGGCTGTATAAGCAGCACGTGCGGGTCTTCCTTCTCTTGGAAGTCTTTGAATATAGCACTACGTTGGTTCATAGTGACCTTACCACTTATGATTTCACAGCTTATCTTTTTAGATGTTAGGAAGTCCTTTAGCAATTCTAGCGTATGGGTAAAGGGAACGAAGACGAGGACTTTGTGTGACGCTTCCTCTATGGCTTCGAGAACTACCTTTAGCCGGTTACTAACGTCAAACTCTATTACTTCCCTGGTATCTGTATAAACTGCGCCTCCCGCAATCTGCAGGAGCTTTGTTATGCCCACCGCTGCGTTAACCGCGGATACTGATTCCCCTGCTTCTTCTATCAACATCTGCTTCTTCAGGATGGTGTAGTACTTCACCTGCTGCGCCGTCATGGGTGCCTCTCTGTCCATGTAGGTGACGGGGGGTAGGTCTAGGCAGTTTTTTTTCTCAAACCTTATCGCGGGTTGAAGTACTTCGTGCACTACTGCTTCCGCATTGGGTTTGGGTATCCATCGAAACTGTGAGACTTTATATAAGACCCTATCTCTGAACTGCCCAAAAAACTTCGGGGTATTCTCGGGGTTAACTAATTTAGCTAGACCATACGCATCTACGGGAGACTGCGCTGCTGGTGTACCTGTCATCATCCACAACCACTGTACGGGTTCCACAATATCTCTAAGGACTTTCCACCGGTTGGTCTGTGCATTCTTGTAGCCGTTCGCTTCATCAACTACGATAAGGTCAAACCCACCTGCCATGATTTCTTTTTTAACTACTGCTACACCGTCGAAGTTTATTATTACAAACTCCGACCCTGCGTTAATTATCTTTGCCCGTGCTTTAGCGTCACCATGAGCAACTGAACAGCTACGGTGCATGGCGAACTTAAACAAGTCTTGCTGCCATGCGGATTTCATAATAGATAGCGGGCATATAACGAGCACTCTTGAGATTTTCTTCTGCTGCATTAGGTAGTCAGCCGCCCATATAACGGATGCGGTTTTCCCGCAACCCATCTCACTAAAGCAGAAAGATTTCTTGTGCACCGTAAGAAACGCAGATGTTTCCTTCTGGTGTTTAAAAGGCGTTAACCGCCCTGACCAAGTGTAGTCTCTCTGTATGGGGGCGGGTATGTTCTTAACCCCTAACCCTGCTAGCGCCTGTACTTCTTCTAGCCCCCAGTAAACGGCCACTTCATAGAAGTCCCCCTCTTGGCCTACCACCGCGCTCTTTTTGATGGTATCGGTTATTCTCTCTGGTCTTCTGGTTTTTAGTATTAGTACTTTGTTATCTTTAATTTCCATTATGGGTTTTTAAAATATAGCATTTCTAATTCTGGTTTGTAGGGGGTTAGCTTTTTAAGTACTTTCTCAAACACTAGCCTCGCTTTTCGTTCCTTTTTCTCTAGCGCTAACGCTTTCTTTTTCGCTAGCGCTAGCGCCTCCGCTCTATCTTTTTTGGTCATCAACTTCCTCTCTTCTATGCTGGTTTATGGTTGCTTTTACGTTTGAAAGAACGGTTTTTACTAGCGGGTACTGCACGTAGGTTGCTACGTTCTTTTGAACCCCCTTTGGACAATGGCTTCCTGTGGTCTACATCTTTGTTGTCTCCCACCTTTACTAGCCCCTCCTTCATTAACTGGGCACGGGCTTTGTTTCTAGCGGCGCGTTTCTTCTTCTGCTCCGGCTTGCTTTCATATTCATTAGTGTATTTACGGTCTTCTTTGTTTTTGTATGGCATTAGGTTGCTCCTAGGTTGTGTTATGTTCACATTCTACTACAGGGCAGTACCCACATAAAGGTGTAGATATGGGGTTCCACACACCCGACTCTTTAGCGGATTCTAAGGCATCTAGCGTTTTTAATGCGGAGTTAAAATAGTTACCCAGGTTCTCTCTGTAGTGTCGTTTCTTAATGAGGTCTTTACTTTTTACAAATAGCAACGAAGATTTAATCTCCTCTACCTCTGGGTTATGTAGGAAGATAGCCGCTGCTATATAGTCTAGTTGCTTAAGGTCTGCATAGCGGGCGTTCTTACTGGTCTTGTAGTCCACTGAGTACGCTTTGGCACCGTGAATAATTACTAAGTCAGCTATGCCCCGCCACCATCGGGAGTCGTCCCCAAAGTCGCACGGAGTGTACACCTGCTCTTTCTTTTTAACACCCAGTTCCAGCTCGCAAAACTTTACCCCCTCTATGCCTATCAGGGTGTCCAGTAACTCTTTGTATAAGATAAACTCATTACCCAGAGGCTTCCCGTCACGGACGTACTCTTCCGCTGCGGTGTGAAATTTCTTGCCGTAGTTGGCTGCGGGGCCGGACGTGTCCTGGACATCCCCCACCTCTCGTAGGTGGTAGTACTTCCTCGGGCACTGCTCGAACATCTTAAGGCTACTGTAGCTCCAAGTGGTCATTGTAACACCCCCGATAGCTGCACCTTTCTCTTGTTTATCACAATATCCCGACACTTGAAGTGGTAGCTAGTTTTTTTCTTACTGATAAACCTGTCTATATAATTCGTCCCCGCTCTAATGGGTTTTCCACATGCATCACATTCTGGTAACTTTCTCATCTTTAAGTGGTTCCTCCGTTGTTATAAGTAAACATCACATCCCGCTCCTTGCCCATACGGAGGTACTGGCCATTCTTTTCTTGTGCACCGTAGAACACCCTTTACACTTAGTGCCCCTACTCATCAGGCCCCCACACACATAAGGGAACCCGTCGTGTAAATCTTTTTCTTCCTTACAGGTTATGCAGGTTCGTGTTGCTGTTCGTGTCATAGCTTAAAACCCGCCCCAAATATGTTGTAACACTCCAGGACTACCCGCGTTACTAGCGGGTCGCTCGATGCAAAAGACTTAATATACGCCGCGTCATAGAGACAGGCCTCACGGCTAATATACCCCTCAAACTTTTGGAGTTGCACCGGTGCGTGTATATAGCTAATCATTATTAGTAGTCGCCACATTATTTTAAGTTACCCCCTGATTTTATTATATCCCCGCCGTAGACGTACGTGCCTACATGCGACAGCTGTATGAAGGGGTTGGCATATATCTTCCCCATGAGGGCTCTCCACATCTCGCAGAAGTCGTAGTCCTCTGAGAGTAATGCCCCTGTACTGTCTATGCTCGTTTTAAAGTACTCTTTAGTCAGCGGCTTGTAAAACTCGCCGTTTTCATCCTTGGCTGTTGATGTTCGGTACGTTTTTACATAGGGCGCTAAGTCCTCGAATACTTTACGCTTAATTAGCATGAAGCCGGTACCGCCGTGGCGCACCTCTATCATCCCGTCTTCATCTGATTCTACATCTTCGCCCGCCATGTTGAATACAAAAGAACCCGAGTAGTCCTTTAGACTCTCTTTGCCCCCTTTGGCCGCTTTTTCCACTTGACCCCAATCAATTTCCTTCTTAGGGTAAATACCGCAGGCTATATCCCTATCTGCGGCTAGCAGCGTAGCCACTGCCTGCCCGTCGTAAGCTATGTCAGCATCAATAAACATTAAGTAGTCCATGCCCTTCTCCAGGAACATCCTTACCAGCTCGTTACGGCCTCGTGTAATTAGACTTTCATTAGTCAGGTTGGCCCAGAATACGGGCACCCCTACCGACCGCAGTTTGGTCATGGTGTTAAGCAACCCGTGTACGTACTCACCGGTGCACAGACCACCATACATAGGAGTGGCAATCATAATACTCGGGCGGGTTTCGACCTCGGCTTCTTCACTCACGCTTGCAGCCCTTTAATAATTAGAACCCTTGCTATCGCGTCGCTTAGTAGTTCTCCCTCTTGTACGAGTACTAATTCTGAAAATAACGGAACATGGGGGCCACTAGAGTGGACGTTAGTATGTCGGGCCTTCGGGGACTCCACACTTAAAACCCTGCCGTTGTGCGCGGTATATAGTTTTATTGTTATGTCCGGCAGGCAAGGGGTGAGACTGTAGTCCTGAGAGGAAGTGGGGTACACAAGGCTATCGACTTCTCCTGCATATGGCTTCCGGCCACCACTGAAAGCCCTCCCTGCTATAAACCCAAGAAAACACAATAAAATCAATACAGTAATATCTAAAAAATCAATCATCCGTTTTCATCCTCCTCTAGTATTTGTTTCGCAAAAAGCCCGTCGTCTTTATTAGCGTAGTACTTCAACGCCGTTATTAGTCTGTCTATACGCCGCAGCTGTGTTTCACTCGCGGCTCGCATCAGCGTCTCTTTCTCTTTTAGCAGGTCGAATTCTGCTTGGGACGGCGAGTCTGGCCAAGGGCGTATATTAGGCATCGTAACCGTGCCTCCATGCCCTCCCCCGTTAGGTAGGGGCACTTGGCGAAACCCACCCACTCCACTCCCTCCACCGCCTACTTGCCCCCCAAACGGGGAGACCCCACTATCTAGTCCGATTCCCATATCGTTGTCTCCTCTATTTATACTCATTAGCATTCTCCGTAGCTATTACCATAGACTGTTTCACAATTTAAGGGTAAGTCCATCGCCCACCCGGGTCGCGTTCGCATACACAGCTCTATATATTCGATACCGGACTTAAGGTCTTCCGTCGGTACTAAGCTACCTATAGCATCATGCACTGTGGTTACAACTTTAAACTTCTTAGCAACTAAGAGCAGTTGGTTTCCTATAATAATTCTAGCTAGTCCCTGAGTAATATTTTCCACGCATTTGCCCCCGTATATCCGGTTAGGTATAGTCGAGCGTCCCTTCTTGGTGTCATAGTAATACTGTGGTCGGGTGTCATCACTGAGTTGTTCTTTTCTTAAATTCGGGTAACGCAAGTACATACCGTTAGGTAACTTAATACCCCGCTTGCCTTCTACCTTTAACAGTCCACCTACTCCGAACTCCGTGTATTCATTTCTCATAATGACCTCAAGTATCCGTCCGGCATCTTTCCATAGCGCAGGTATAGCGGGGTACGACTGTCTATAGGTTTCTATAATCCCCTGCGATTCTTCAAGGGGTATCGCTACATCTACTGCCCCTAGCATGTCCTTAAACTTAGCCGCACCCATACCGTAGCCGCATCCGAGGATAGTCGTTTTACCTACATGTCTATCAGCCTTACTAACTTCATCTACTGGCTTACCATATATCTTACTAGCCATAATCTTATAAACATCTTCGCCCTTCTCAAAGGCTTCGACTAAGTCTAGTTGACCCGATAGCCATGCTAATACCCTGCATTCGATTTGGCTGGAATCACTATCTGTAAACGTAAACCCCTCTGGTGCGCGCATAGCGAATTTAATTTCTGAACCTTTGGGTAAGTTTTGTAAGTTGATTTTGTCCGCACCACCCCATCGTCCAGTGTGTGCTGCGTAGTAGCGTAGGGGTACTGGTAGCGTACCTCTCTTGGAGATGTCTAAGAATCTTTGTGTGCGCGTTTCGGCTATAGTTGACTTTGTACCTAACCTAACAGCTACTAATGTTTGTACCTTATAATTAGGGTGCTCTGCTAATTTCTTAAGTCCCTCGTCTGTCTTAGCAAAGGCGTAAGTTTCTTTACCCGTAGTAGGGCTTATCTTCATAGGTATTTGGACACCTAACAGGCCTAGTATTTCTGCAAACTTATTATTACTCATCAGGTATTTCTTATCAAACGGCGTACGCGCTAGAAGTTCTTCCTTCTTACACTTAATACCTTCTAGTGACGATTCTAGTATCCCTTGGTCTAACACTATCTTAGGCTCAGTAAACATCCGTATTGTTAAGTCTATCAAGCGCAGCTCGCCTATCGGGAAATCCTCGGCTAACTTTTTAAACAACCTTCCTGTTATCTCGGTATCAGTAATACAGTATTCGCCGTACTCAGCTAATGCGTCCCCGTCGAAGTCTAGTCTACACTTACCTATCGCATCCTGTACGTAGGTACCCTTTTCTTGTAGCCCGTAATACTCCGCTAACGCCTTGAGGCTGCCACCTACTTCTATGGTATGTAACGCCCTCGCCATGCTCAGTGTGTCCGCAATGCGCTTGGGCCTAATGTCAAAGTGCCAGTTAAGTATTGCCATATCGAACATGGCATTATGTGCGATAGCAACGGAGTTGCCCCAATCAAACATATCCAGGAATTTCTTGGTAGCTTTTTTAGTTCCACTAAACCATACCGTCTTCTTGGCATTTACCTTTACGCTGACCCCGATAACTTCGAATCGAGTGTCCCGTATATACTCTTCTGTAGTCAACTTACTAAGGCTATAATCTTTATCGTAGTAAGTCTCAAAGTCACAAACTAAAATATCCATCATTCCTCGTCTACCCCTAATAAGTCAGTACCAGTTATACGTATATTTCTGAGCCCATCCTCCCTGATAGAACTCCTGCCTATCCTTACCGACATCCCTTTATCGTTTTCAATCTCCACAAATATTGGGTTCTGCGGGTCTTTATTATCTAAAATAATATTTATTGCGTTCATAATT
>Ga0105050_10007182_pt1 | contig 13438 bp, 9 predicted proteins | sample FRY01_FD_78088 | JGI IMG/M metagenome (GOLD analysis project Ga0105050, IMG submission 78088) | Freshwater microbial communities from Lake Fryxell liftoff mats and glacier meltwater in Antarctica - FRY-01 | ecosystem: Environmental > Aquatic > Freshwater > Ice > Glacier meltwater ... | reverse complement strand
GACGTTGAAGCATTTCGTGAACGATATCATCATGCCGGCCGGGCCGGTGGAGCGGATGGTGGCGGTGAGCCAGCAGCTCGGCGCAGTGCGGGCGAGCAACGACCTCAAGGAGGGGGTTGCGGCGTATAAGGAGAAGCGGAAGCCGAATTTTACCGGGACTTGAAGGAAGCAGTTCTTTTTTGAAAAAAAGAACCAAAAAACTTTTATCCGTTTGTGCCGTGCCCGATCGGTTGAGCACGGTACGAATGGGTAAAGTTTTTTTGCTTCTTTTTGTTCACAAAAAGAAGATTTTTACTCGCTTGAGGGGATGAACCGATGACGCACTACACGCAGGCCCACTGGGGCACTTATCGGGTGGAGCAGGGCGACGACGGGGCGCCGGTGTTGCGGCATTGGGAGCAGGACCCCGATCCCAACGACATCGGGTTGCATATGCTGGCGCCCGAGCTGGACCGGGTGCGGGTTCGGCGGCCTTCGGTGCGGCGGTCGTGGCTGGAGCGGGGGCCGGGGAGTGCGCCGGAGCTGCGCGGGCGGGAGCCGTTCGTGGAAGTGGACTGGAATACGGCGCTTGATTTGGTGGCGGGCGAGCTTTCGCGGGTGAAGGCGGCGTATGGCAACGAGGCGATCTTTGGCGGGAGCTATGGGTGGGCGAGTGCGGGGCGGTTCCATCATGCGAACAGCCAGGTGCATCGGTTCCTGAACATGATCGGGGGCTATGTTCGGCACAATGACAGCTATTCGCTCGGGGCGGGGCGGGTGCTGTTGCCGCATGTGCTGATGCCGATCGACGAGTGCTGGAACCAGATGACCAGCTGGGATGTGATGGAGCAGCATACGCAGCTGTTCGTGGCGTTCGGGGGGGTGCCGCTGAAGAACGCGCAGATTTCGCAGGGCGGCGTGGGGCGGCATCGGCACCAGCCGGGGCTGACTGCGATGGCGAAGGCGGGGGTTCGGTTCGTCAATATTTCGCCGGTGCGGGATAATCTGGAGACCGGCGGGGAGGTGGAGTGGATCCCGATCCGGCCGAACACGGATACCGCGCTGATGCTGGCGCTGGCGCACCAGTGGGTGGTGGACGGGACGGTGGACCGGGCGTTCCTGGCGCGGTGCTGTTCGGGGTTCGAGACATTTGAGCCGTATCTGACCGGGGCGTCGGATGGGGTGGCGAAGACGGCGGAGTGGGCGAGCGCGATCACCGGGGTGCCGGCGGGGCGGATCGTGGCGTTGGCGCGCGAGATGGCGGGCGCGCGGACGATGATCAACACGGCGTGGTCGCTGCAGCGGGCGTCGCACGGGGAGCAGCCGTTCTGGATGACGGTCGTGCTGGGCTGCATGCTGGGGCAGGTGGGGCTGCCGGGGGGCGGGTTCGCGCTGGGCTATGGTCCGACGAACCGGATGGGCTCGTCGGAGACACGGCTTTCGGGGCCGTCGCTGCCGCAGGGGACGAACAAGGTGCAGGCGTTCATTCCGGTGGCGCGGATTGCGGACATGTTGCTGAATCCGGGGGCGGAGTTCCGCTACAATGGCGGGGTTCATGCGTATCCGGATATTCGGCTGATCTATTGGGCGGGGGGGAATCCGTTCCATCATCATCAGGATCTCGCGCGGTTGGCGAAGGCTTGGCAGAAGCCGGACAGCATTATCGTCAATGAGCCCTATTGGACCAGCACGGCGAAGCTGGCCGATGTGGTGCTGCCGGTGACGACGACGCTGGAGCGCAACGATATCGGGTTCGGCAGCACCGAGGGCGTGGTGGTGGCGATGCGCCGCGTGGTGCCGCCGGCGGGCGAGGCGCGGGATGACTATTCGATCTTCACCGGGCTGGCGGAGCGGATGGGGGTGCGGGAAGCGTTCACCGAGGGGCGCGACGAGATGGGGTGGGTGGAGCAGCTGTATGGGGTGCTGCACAAGCGGGCGGCGGCGACGGGGATCGGGTTGCCGGATTTCGCGACGTTCTGGGAGGAGGGGCTGATCGACCTGGAGGGGCATGCCAAGCCGATCGTGATGCTGGAGGCGTATCGGGGCGATCCGGCGGCGCACATGCTGAATACGGAATCGGGGAAGATCGAGATTTTCTCGGAGCGGATCGCGGGGTTCGGGCTGGCGGATTGCCCGGGGCATCCGACCTGGTTCGAGCCGGGGGAGTGGCTGGGGGGGGCGGAGGCGGCGGCGCATCCGTTGCATCTGTTGTCGGACCAGCCGGCGCGCAAGCTGCATAGCCAGTTGGATGCGAGCCCGTATTCCGCGGCGGCCAAGGTGGCGGGGCGGGAGCCGGTGTATCTCAACCCCGGCGATGCGGCGGCGCGGGGGATTGCGGATGGGGATGTGGTGGAGGTGTTCAACGCGCGTGGGCGGTGCCTGGCCGGGGCGGTTGTGGCGGCGGACAGCATGGCGGTCGTGGCGCGGCGGGCGACGGGGGCGTGGTATGATTTCGACTGGCAGACGGGGCTGGAGAAGCATGGCAACCCCAATGCGGTGACGCGCGATGTCGGCGCTTCGGCGCTGTCGCAGGGGTGCACGGCGCAGATTTGCTTGGTGGAGGTGCGCCGGGCGGACGGGCCGGTGCCGAGGGTGACGGCCCATGCGCTGCCGGAGTTCGCCGCACCGCGATGACAGGCGCGCGGGACGAGGCGGGGGTGCTGCGGGGCGACAGCGGCGTGTTGCGGATCACCGAGGGCGATCTGCGCGCGATGCTGGATACGATTCCGGCGCGGGTGGCGCTGGTGGATCGGCAGGGGCGGCATTGCTACGTCAACGCGGCGTATTGGACCTATCTGCGGCAGCCACCCGAATGCCTGCTGGGGCGGACGATCCGCGAGATCGTCGGCGAGGCGGAGTATGCCGCGGTGCGGCCGGACCCGATCCATCGCCGCCTGTTCGATCGGGCGCTGGAAGGGGAGGTGGGGGTGTGGGAGGGCTGGCTCGGCCATTTCGAGGGCGAGCGCTATGTCCACCGCATCTATTATCCGTTCCGCGACGCCGGGGGGGCGGTGGTGGGGGTGGTTGGCTACAGCCGCGATATGACGGAGCTGAAGGCGAGCGAGGCGCATCATGCCGCGGTGATCGAGGCAGCACTCGACTGCATCATCGTGTTCGACGAGGCGGGCCGGGTGGTGGAGTTCAACCCGGCGGCGGAGCGGGGGCTGGGGCTTTCGCGCGCGGCGGCGATCGGGCGGGCGGTGGGGTCCATGGTGGATGTTCCGGCATTGCAGCCGGACGCGGACGGAGGGTGGACGGCGCCGGAGGGCGCGCCGGACTGGGTTGGCTGCCGGATCGAGACCGAGGGGCTTCGCGCCGACGGGTCGCGGTTTCCGGCCGAGCTGGCGGTGGGGGAGGTTCGGCTGCCGTTGCGGCGGCTGTTCACCGCGTATCTGCGCGACCTGACGACGGTGCGGGCGGCCGAGGCGGAGATTGAGCGTCAGCGAGAGGCGCTGCACGAGAGCGAGCGGATGGCGGCGTTCGGCTCGTTGCTGGCGGGGGTGGCGCATGAGCTGAACAACCCGCTGTCGATCGTGATGGGCAACGCGATGATGCTGGGGGAGGAGGCGAAGGAGCTGGCGCCGGCGCTGATCAGGCGGACGGATCGCATCCAGGCGGCGGCCGAGCGGTGCGGGCGGATCGTGCGCAGTTTCCTGGCACTGGCGCGGCAGAACCGCAGCCAGGTGAAGCCGATGGCGGTGGGCGTTGCGGTGCAGACGGCGCTGGAGCTGCTCGCCTATGGGCTGCGCGGCAGCGGGGTTGCGGTGGAGCGGGACATTCCCGACGACCTGCCGAGCGTGCCGTGCGACCATGACCAGTTCAACCAGGTGCTGAGCAACCTGCTGGTCAATGCGCGCCAGGTGCTGGAGCGGCGGGCGCAGCCGCGGCTGGTGCGGATCTCGGCGACGGTGGAGGGCGAGTTCGTGCGCATCGCGGTCGCTGATAACGGGCCGGGGGTGCCGGCGGCGTTGCGCGGGCAGATATTTGATCCGTTCTTCACCACCAAGCCGGCCGGGATCGGCATGGGGATCGGGCTTGCGGTGTCGCGCGGGATCGTGGAGGTGCATGGCGGGACGCTGACGCTGGAAGATGGTCCGGAGGGCGGGGCGAGTTTCGTGATCCGGCTGCCGCGGCGCGACGAGGCGCCGGACGTGGTGGAGGAGGAGGAATTGGCGCCACCGGCCGCCCGTCAGCCGGCGCTGGTGCTGGACGACGAGCCGGAGATCGCGGCGCTGCTGGCCGACATGCTGGCGCGGCTGGGCTTCGACTGCGATGTGGCGGAGAGCGGCGAGATGGCGCTGGAGCTTCTGGCGGAGCGGGATTATGCGCTGATCCTGTGCGACCTGCGCATGCCGGGGGTGGACGGGCCGGCCGTGTATGAATGGCTGGGCCAGAATCGGCCGCATCTGTGCCGCCGGGTGGGGTTCGTGACCGGCGATACGCTGGGGTCGGCGACTGAGGGGTTCGTCGCGCGGTCTGGCCGGCCGGTGCTGGAGAAGCCCTTCGTGCCGGCGGCGCTGCGTCGGCTGGTGGCGGATATCCGCGGTGGCGCCGTCGACTGAGCAATTGCAACATGACAGCATTGTAATCGACTTGCGCGGCACGAAATGCTGGTGTCTGATCCTGTGCACAGGCCGAGCGGTCGAACGCAGGAGATTGACGCATGCTGAAACTGTCGCGCCGCCAGACGCTGGCCGCGTTCACCGCCATGGCGCCGCTGGCCAGCTGGAGCCCCGCCGTGGAGGCCGCGACGCCGCGCGATGCGCTGGTGGTCGCCAAGGCGATCGACGACACCATCACGCTCGATCCCGGCGAGTGCTATGAGCTGACGGGCATCGAGGTCTGCACCAACCTGTACGATCGCATTCTGCGCTACGAGGCCGACGACCTCACCAAGATGGTCGGCGGCGTGGCGGAGTCGTGGACGGTGGAGACCGACGGCAAAACCTATACCTTCAAGATCCGCGCCGGGCAGAAGTTCATGTCGGGCAACCCGGTGACCGCCGAGGATTGCGCCTGGTCGCTGCAGCGCGTTGTCATCATGAACAAGACCTCCGGGTTCCTGCTGACGCAGTTCGGCTGGAACAAGGACAACGTGAAGGAATTGGTCAAGGCGACCAGCCCCGACACGCTGACCCTGGTGGTGCAGGAGGCCTTCGCGCCCACGCTGGTGCTGAACATGATGACCTCCATCGTCGCCTCGGTGGTGGACAAGAAGACGGCGCTGGCCAACGAGAAGGCCGGCGATTTCGGCAATTCGTGGCTGAAGACGAATTCCGCCTCCTCCGGCGCCTATCGGCTGGTGGCGTGGCGGCCGAACGAGAGCATCACGCTGGAGGCCAACCCGAACTTCCGCCTCGGCGCGCCGAAGCTCAAGCGCGTGATCCTGCGCCATGTGCCCGAGCCCGGCTCGCAGCGGCTGCTGCTGGAGAAGGGCGACATCGACGTGGCGCGCGGGCTGACGCCCGACCAGCTGACGCCGATTGCGGGGGCCAAGGATATCCGCATCGAGAGCTTCCCGGGCGTGAACAATTTCTACGCGATCATGAACCTCAAGCACGGCCCCTTCGCCGATGTGCGGGTGCGCCGGGCGGTGAAGATGCTGGTCGACTACCAGGCGATGGCGAACACGTTCCTGAAGGACCGCTTCTTCGTTCATCAGACCTTCCTGCCGATCGGGTTCTTTGGTGCGACGCCGTACAACCCGTTCAAGCTGGACGTGGAGGGGGCCAAGAAGCTGCTCGCGGAGGCGGGCTTCCCGAACGGGTTCGAGGTGAAGCTGTCGGCCAACACCAACAACCCGTTCCCGCAGATCGCCCAGGCGATCCAGGCGACGATGGCGCTGGGCGGCATCAAGGTGACGATCGCCTCGGGCGATGCGCGGCAGGTGATCGGGGAAATCCGCGGGCGGACGTTCCAGATGGCGGTGATCTCCTGGGCGCCGGATTATTTCGACCCGCACACCAACGCCGATTTCTTCGTGCAGGGCGCTGACATCAGCGATACGCCGAAGTCGCGCACCGGCCCGTGGCGCGCGAGCTGGCTGATCCCGGAGTTGACCGCCGAGATGAAGCGCGCGGCGCAGGAGCTGGACGGCAAGAAGCGCGAGCAGATGTATATCGAGCTACAGAAGAAGGTGACGGATGACGGGCCATATGTCTGGATGTTCCAGAACAACTGGGTGATCGCCATGCGTTCGAACCTGCGCGGCTATCCGAAGGGGTTGTTCGAGGACCAATTCTTCTACCGGACGATCTCCAAGACCTGATTGAAGCAGCAATTGTCCGCCACCGCTTCCAGAGCGGGGCACGCGGATGGGGGGGTGGCGCGGCGGGTGGCCGCGTCACTTCGTCGTCTCGGTGCGCTGCTGTTCTCCGTCGTGCTGACGTTCCTGGGGCTCACCTGCGTGACCTTCGCGATCGGGCGGTTCATGCCGATCGACCCGGTCATCGCCATCGTGGGCGACAAGGCGAGCCAGGAAACCTATGACCGCGTGTATCGCGAGCTGGGCCTGCACGAGCCTGTCATCGTCCAGTACGGCAACTACCTCGCCAGGATCGCGCAGGGCGAATTCGGCAACTCGGTGATGACGGCGCGGCCCGTGCTGGAAGACCTGGTGCGGGTGTTCCCGGCCACGATCGAGCTGGCGGCGCTGGCGCTGGTGATCGGCGTGGTGTTCGGCATTCCGGCCGGGGTGATCGCGGCGACCAACCGGGGGCGGTGGCCGGACCAGGTGATGCGGTTCCTGTCATTGGTCGGGTATTCGATGCCGGTGTTCTGGCTGGGGCTGGTCGGGCTGCTGCTGTTCTACGCCAAGCTCGGCTGGGTGGAGGGGCCGGGGCGGCTCGATGTCATGTATGACGACATCGTGGCCCCCGTGACGGGCATGCTGACCATCGATGCGCTGCTGGCCGGGGAAGACGAGGTGTTCGCCAATGCGCTGGGGCACCTGGTGCTGCCAGCCTCGATCCTCGGGTTCCTCTCCCTGGCCTATGTGGCGCGGATGACGCGCAGCTTTATGCTGGAGCAGCTGGAGCAGGAATACATCCTGGCGGCGCTGGCCAAGGGGCTGTCGCCCTGGCGGGTGGTGTGGGTGCATGCGCTGGGCAATATCTGGGTGCAGCTGGTGACGGTCATCGCGCTCACCTTCGGCAGCCTGCTGGAGGGCGCGGTGCTGACCGAAACCGTGTTCGCCTGGCCGGGACTGGGGCTCTACATGAAGAACTCGCTGTTCGCCGCCGACCTCAACGCCGTGCTGGGCGGCACGCTGCTGATCGGCGCGATCTACATCCTGCTGAACATGCTGTCGGACCTCGTCTATGCGCTGGTCGATCCGCGCGCGCGGGACCAGGGCTGATGGCGATGCGCGCCTGGCTGCTCGACCCCGCGCCGGCGAGCCGGCGGCAGGCCCGGCTGGGCGGGTGGTTCCGCGCCTGGCTGGCCTTCCGGCGCAACACGCTGGGGATGGTGGGGCTGGCGATCGTGCTGCTGCTGCTGGCGGTGGCGGCGTTCGCGCCGTTGATCGCCGACCCGGCCAGCGCGCTGACGCAGACGCTGGAGAATCGGCTGCAGCCGGCCACCTGGGCGCATCCGTTCGGCACCGACGAGCTGGGGCGCGACATCCTGGTGCGGGTGATGTTCGGGGCGCGGATCACGCTGACCATCGTGGTGCTGGTCAGCCTGATCGTGGTGCCGATCGGGCTGGCGATCGGGTTGCCGGCGGGGTATTTCGGCGGCTGGATCGATGCGGCGCTGATGCGGGTGACCGACATCTTCCTGGCCTTCCCGCGGCTGGTGCTGGCGCTGGCCTTCGCCGCAGCACTTGGGCCGGGGATCGAGAATGCGGTGATCGCCATCGCGCTGACCGCCTGGCCACCCTATGCGCGGCTGGCGCGGGCGGAGACGATGACGCGGCGGCGCAGCGAGTTCATCCAGGCGGCCGAGCTGCAGGGCGCCTCCCACCTGCGCATCATCTCCACCCAGATCGTGCCGCTGTGCATGCCTTCGGTGATCATCCGGCTGACGCTGGACATGGCAGGGATCATCCTGACGGCCGCCGGGCTGGGGTTCCTGGGGCTGGGCGCGCAGCCGCCTTCGCCGGAATGGGGGGCGATGGTGTCGACCGGGCGCGAGGTTCTGCTGGACCAGTGGTGGGTGGCGACGATTCCCGGGCTGGCGATTTTCGTGACCAGCCTGGGCTTCAACCTGCTGGGCGACGGGCTGCGCGACGTTTCCTCCGGCCGGGGCTGAGGGCGATGGACGCCACGCTGCTGCGGGTGCGCAACCTCAGTGTCACCTACCCTTCCGACACCGGCGATTTCCGCGCCGTGCGCAATGTCAGCTTCAGCGTCGGGCGCGAGCGGCTGGGCATCGTGGGCGAATCGGGCTCCGGCAAGTCCACCACCGGGCGGGCGATCATGGGGCTGGTGCGCCATCCGGCGCGCGTGGCCAGCGACGAGATGATGCTGGGCGACACCGATTTGCGCCGCCTGTCGGAGCGGGGGTTCCGCCGGCTGCGCGGCAAGCGCATCGCGATGGTGCTGCAAGACCCGAAATACTCGCTCGATCCGGTGATGCAGGTGGGGCAGCAGATCGCCGAGACGCATCGCACCCACCTGTCGAGCAGCAGGGCGGCGGCGAAGCAGGCGGCGCTGGAGATGCTGGAGGCCGTGCATATCCGCGACCCCGAGCGGGTGTACCACATGTATCCGCACCAGGTGTCGGGCGGGATGGGGCAGCGGATCATGATCGCGATGATGCTGATCGCCGGGCCGGAGCTGCTGATCGCCGACGAGCCGACCTCTGCACTCGATGTGACGGTGCAGAGCCAGGTGCTTTCGATCATGGACGAGCTGGTGCGCGGGCGGGGGATGGGGCTGATCCTGATCAGCCACAACCTGCACCTCGTCTCCTCGTTCTGCGACCGGGTGCTGGTGATGTATGCCGGGCAGGTGGTGGAGGTGTGCGCGGCCTCGCGGCTGGGTGAGGCGCAGCATCCGTATACGCGGGGCCTGCTGGCGGCGTTGCCGGAGCTGGGGCGGCGGCGGGCGGAGTTGCCGCAGTTGCAGCGCGACCCGGCCTGGATGGAGGACATCGCGACGCCGCTGGAGACGCCGGCACTGGGTGTCGGGCCGTGAGTATCGTCCTGGAGCATGTGACGGTCAGCTACGGGCGCGGCGCCAAGCGGTTCGATGCGGCGCGCAACGTGTCGCTGGCCGTGGCGCAGGGCGAAGCCTATGGGCTGGTGGGCGAGTCGGGCTCGGGCAAATCAACCGTGCTGCGGGCGGTGGCGGGGCTGATCCCGCATGCCGAGGGGCGCGTGGCGCTGGCGGGGCAGACGATGGGCAAGGCCCGCACCACGGCGCAGCGCAAGACGGTGCAGATGGTGTTCCAGGACCCCTACGGGTCGCTGCATCCGAGCCAGACGGTGGACCAGATCCTGTCGATGCCGATCGCCATCCACAAGCTGGGCAATGCCGACCGGCGGGTGGCGGCAGCGCTGGACGAGGTGGGGCTGGGGCCGGCGCACCGCTTCCGCTATCCGCACCAGCTTTCGGGCGGGCAGCGGCAGCGCATCGCCATCGCCCGCGCGCTGATCCTGGAGCCGCGCATCCTGTTGCTGGACGAGCCGACCTCGGCGCTGGACGTGTCAGTGCAGGCGGAGATCCTGAACCTGCTGAGCCGGCTACGGCGCGAGCATGGGCTGACGATGCTGATGGTCAGCCACGACCTGGCGGTGATCGCCCATCTGTGCGAGCGGATCGCGGTGATGAACCGGGGCGAGATCGTGGAGACCACAACCGCCGAGGCGCTGGCGGCCGGCGACGTGAGGAACCCCTACACGCAGCAGTTGCTGCGGTCGAACAAGGGGTTCGACGCGAGCGGAGGCGAACTGGACCTTCTGGACGCGGTGCCGATCCGCTGAGCGGCGACTCCGGGCGCGGTCCCATGGGCTTGAAGATCAGGAAGAATAAGGGAGGCTGGGCTCTGCCCAGACCCGCCAGGGGCCAAGCCCCTGGACCTTTTCTTATGAGAAAACTAAACATTCCAATCGGTTGATAATTTGGGAACGCCGCGAGCGTTCTTGGCTGCGCCAGCAGCCCCGGATTGATAGGCGGGTTCGACTGGTGGCAGCTGGCACGGCAACTAAAGGTAATGGGATCAAAAAGTCTCTGGCCCTTTGCGAGTCCCGTGGCGCGGCTTCGCGCCGCGACGGCAGAGCCCCCGCCTGCCCTATCATCGCACTTATGGGGTGCGGCCCCCCTGACCGACCGGCCGGAGACGGAACCAAACCGGCCGCCGTGAGAATAAGACACGGCCTTACCCACACGCCCGGCCTGAGTCCAATTCTATTGTCGGCTTTTGTGTTTATATTACAGTACAAACGCTGATTTCGATATCATCGTATGTGAATACTATTGTGTTATTTTGGCAATCTCTAATCTGTGATCTGCGAATTACACTAAAGCAATGTATAAAGTCACCACCGCATGGAGGGACAGTATTGTGGTTACATTCCGTAAAATCGGCTTCGGCATTGGAACTGCGCTGGTGATCTCGCTGGCGCCTGGTGCGGCAAACGCATTGCTGACGCTTCAGTCCGGCATTGTCGGCGGCTCGGGCGATGTCTCGAACGTCGTGTTCAACGCGTGCGGATTGGGGGCGCAGCTCGGCACCACGATCACGGGGTGCCTGAACGACTCGCAAACCACCTTGGTGAACTTCAGCAGCACTGAAAATCTCATTCCCGGCGGTGGGCAGGCGACGGTGGTCGCGGAAGACGGCTTCTTCGACAACGTGACGATCAAGCTGGCCGATCCGTTGATGGGATTCACCAAATTGCAATTCAACCTCGATGCGGTTGCTGATGGAACCGCGAACTTCCAGGCCGTGGATCAGTTTGGCACGGTGTTCAACTTCAACAACATCGCCTTGAGCGGCAACGGCCAAAATTTCTTTACCCTGGGGTCTGCAGATGGTCAGGTGGCGGTGAGCTTCAAGCTCATCTCGACTGTCCAGATTCAAAACATCACCGATCTCGAGCAAGTGCGCCTGGGTGCGACGGCGGCGGGCGTGTGCCCGAACGGGGCGCCGAACTTCCCGATCTGCAGCTTCCAGCAAGTGGAAACGCCGGAGCCGATGAGCATGGCGGTGCTGGGGGTTGGCCTGCTGGGCCTGGGCGTGGCGCGGATGCGCCGTCGCGCGGCCTGAACCACGCGGATACGGCTCGAAGAAAAGGGGCTCGCGCCTGGGAAGGCGCGGGCCCCAACTTCGTTCAGCTGGGGATGTCCGATAGTGGATGCAAGCCGCTCAGCGCCGGGCGGTTGCCAACAATTCCTCGACGACGCGCTCCAGCTGGGCGATCGTGTTGCAGGTGACCATCTGGTTGCAGAACGGCGCATAGCGAAACATGTCGCTGTCGCCGGTGCCCCAGAGCGATTGCGGCTCCGGGTTCAGCCAGATGACGCGGCCGGCGCGGTTGAAGATGTCGCCCATCAGCGCGACGCGGGCTTCGTTGCGGTTGCCGCGGGCGTCGCCGAGGATGATCACCGTGGTTTGCCGGTTCACGCCCTTCAGGGCCATGCCGCAGAAATCCTCCAGCGACTTGCCGTAGTTGGTGGAGCCGAAGCCCACCGCCTCCAGGATCTTGGTGACGGCGTCGTCGCTGTTCTCGCGCTTCAGGATGTCGCTGACCTCGATGAGGTGGCTGGAGAAGGCGAAGCCGCGCAGGTCGGCCAGCACGTCGTTCAGCGAATAGAGGAACATCAGCAGGAAGCGCGCGACGGTGGCGACCGAGCCGGAGACGTCGCACAGCGCCATCACGCGCGGCTTGTCGATGCGCTCGCGCTTCCAGACGGTGCGGAACGGCACGCCGTCGAAGGACATGTTCTTGCGGATGGTGCGCCGCGTATCCAGCACACCGCGGCGGTCGCGGTAGCGCTTGCGGCTGTAGCGCTCGGCCAGTTTCTTGGCCATCTCGCGGATCAGCTGGCGCATGCGCTGGATGTCGCGCCGGTCGAGCTGGGACAGGTTGACCTGGCGCAGCGCGCCCTCGCGGATCTCGCGGGTGGTGCCGGTGGCGAACAGCGCGAGCTGGCGCTCCATGTAGCCGCGGGCGCGTTCGCCGAGGTCCCGGCGCGCCTGGGTCAGGCGGTCGGCGAGCTCGGTGTTACCCTCGGCGCGCAACCGGCTGATCTCGCGCTCCAGCTCCGGCAGGCCCATGCGGTCGAGGATGCGGCGGGCGTAGAGGTTGGTTTGGGTGAACAGCGTGATGTTGGTGGCACCGGCGGCCTCGGCGGCCCGCTCCATGGCCGCTGCCAGGCCGGCGATGTCGTTGTCTAGCAGCATCTGGCCGAGCCTGGAGGCGGCGCCATTGCCTTCGCCCTGTGCCTCGCCGCCATCGCCCGCCTGGCCGTCGGCGTTGTGTTCGTCGCCGCCGGGCGGGGCCTGCGCAGGGTCGCCGGCGGCATCGGCCGCCTTGGTGCCGTAGGCGCTGGTGTCGCGCTTGAAGTAGGTGTCGAAGGCCTGCTCGAAGATCTGCTTCTCCTCCACCGTCTTGGCGATGGTGAGGCTCAGCGCGTCTTTGAGCACCTGGCGGTCGGCGAACCCGACCGCGTTGGCGGATTGGAAGGCATCCAGCGATTCGACCACCGAGATGCGCACACCCGCCCCGCGCGCCACCCTGAGCAGGCGGAGCAGCATGTCCGACGACAGCGGCGGATCGGACGCGCCGCCCCCGAAGGGGCTTCGGGACGAGGCGGACATCGCGCTATTTCGCCGCCAGGCCCTGCGTTTCGCGCAGCGCCTGGTGCGTCATCTCGCCCACCAGCTTGCCGGCGCTGGACATGTCGCCCTCGAACTTCAGCAGCACGTTGAGCGTGGTGTGCACCACTTCGGGGTCCAGCTGGGATGCGTTGAGCAGGATCAGCGCGCGCGCCCAGTCCAGCGTTTCGCTGACCGAGGGCAGCTTGCGCAGGTCCTGGGTGCGAAGGCCCTGCACGAAATGCACCAGCTGGCGCAGCAGGTCGGCCCGGACGTGCGGGATGCGGGTGGCGACGATCCGCTCCTCGCGCCGCGCATCGGGGTAGCCGATATGCAGATGCAGGCAGCGCCGCTTCATCGCGTCGCCGAGATCGCGGGTGTTGTTCGAGGTGAGCAGCACGATCGGGATCACCTTGGCGTACTGGGTGCCCAGCTCGGGGATGCTGACCTGGTAGTCCGACAGGATCTCGAGCAGGAACGACTCGAACTCCTCGTCGGCCTTGTCGACCTCGTCGACCAGCAACACGCAGCCGATCGGCTCGCGCAGGGCGCGCAGCAGCGGCCGCGGCTCCAGGAACCGCTCGGAGAAGAACAGGTCGTCCACCTTGTCCAGCCGCGCCAGCGCCTCGTCGAGGTCGGCGGCATCGCGCAGCTGCTCGCCGAGCTTGTCCTTGAGGATCTGGGTGTAGAGCAGCTG
>Ga0105050_10007179_pt1 | contig 13440 bp, 11 predicted proteins | sample FRY01_FD_78088 | JGI IMG/M metagenome (GOLD analysis project Ga0105050, IMG submission 78088) | Freshwater microbial communities from Lake Fryxell liftoff mats and glacier meltwater in Antarctica - FRY-01 | ecosystem: Environmental > Aquatic > Freshwater > Ice > Glacier meltwater ... | reverse complement strand
GGCCTCAACAATCGGAAGTATGCTGATGTCGAACACGCCATCACTTTCTTTCCAGATTCTTAAAGAGCGCTGCACAACCTTATGCAAATGCTCATCCATGTCTATTCCTGTTTCAGAATTATTAAACTTATTGATCAGTGAAAAGGATTTATAGATAGAAAGGGAGCTATCAAGTTCCAGAAATTTCCGGTCAATGGATTGAGAACTAATTTTCGCCTCCTGAGCATAATAGCTAATAGCATAACTAGTGCCCTGAGCAAAACCCGAGATTTGGAACTTTGAATAGGATTGGGATTTTCTGCTCTTACAACCGAATAGGATTAATAGGAAGGGTAGGATTAATAGGATTAAGGTATTTCTCCTGACTAAAATCTTGCTCTGATTTAAAATCCTACTCATGATGAATTCCCATAATCCAAAAATCCTATAATCCTAAAATCCTACCCCGCTGGTTGTAGTATAATATTTCGCAATCATGTTCGGCACCTCCCATGCAGGCATAGAATTTTTCAGAATATACCCAATCGCAACCTCTGCAGAATTTGTTCCCTTAAATGTTCCCGGTTTCACGATCCATTCATTTCCTTTTTGAATCAAGTCGAAGCCGGGGTATTTCTGCTGAAATCCGGCTTTTACTTTTTCGATAGTAGCAGCAAATTCGGCTGCAGGAATACCTGGAGCTGCTTTGATGTACAATGTTGCCTTGTATTTTTCTTCTATACCCTGCCTGAGCTCTAGGTCGGCTTTAGTGCCTCTCATCAGGGCATAATGTGTATCACTTGAGCCTGTAGGTTCACGGTATTTCCAGTTAACGGTCACTTTAGCATGAACCCCTTTGATGGTATAATTAATCTCACCATTGGCCAAAACAGATAAAATACTGTCTTTTACATATTTTTTTAAATAACCAGGGTAATCTACGCGGGTAATCCGTTTAAATTCGGAAGGGGTCAGTTCAGTTGGCCATTCTTTTGAATTAAGGATTTTTATGTCCTTTTTATACTTGATAACAACCTCGGGAAAACCGGCCCATTGCGACATATCGACTAAGTGGGTGCTTACGTCAGTGATCCCATGGCCCTGTTGTTCAATGTCAAAGAACCATGCTGGGCGACGGGCAGGTTCAGAGCCAGAGAACTTTAAAAAATGATGGAGATTCTCTTGGATCAATGAAGGATCATCAAGGCTTCCTTTTTTCAATTCTCCGAACAGTTCAGGTATTTCAGCCAGTTCTTTCTGCAAAATGTTGCTGATGTCATATCGCAAGTCCATTGGGTCAAAAATCAGCACCTTCTTTTTCTCCGCCAGTTTGAACGATTTTTTTAGCATTTTAAAATCCTTTGGAGTTACCGCCAGTGGTTTATCTGCTAAAACATGCATTCCCGCTTCAATGGAACGCCGAATATATTCGCTTTTTTTGCTGTTATTACCTGATATGATCACCGCATTTCCCTTTTTTTCTGCCAGCATTTTTTCCAAGTAATCTGTACCGGTATAAATTACCATGTTTCACTTCGTTGGGTTGGAAGAACGGGAATTCATTCCATTGATACTTTTCAGATAAGTCTCTACATCCGGACCTACAGGGGCATAGACATGCACCTCTGGATCTAAACCATTATACATTCTGCCTTGCATATAGGTGGCATGACCATGCCCGGGATCCAGAACAATCAGTTTGATCGGAGCATTCTGTGCAATTCCTGAACTAGTAATAAAAGTCAGGACAAGAATTATAATCCTTTTCAAGAAAGGCATATTGAAAATGGATAAGTTTAATCCTTTGTTAATAAAATATCGTTTTTTGGAAATTGAATATGCCATTTTGTAAGCAGAATAATTTATTTAATGTGTTTTATCAATCAGAAATCAACTTATCCAAATATAAGATAATTGGGGAATCTTGTATTTTTACATGTTTATTGATCCTGAATCTTCGCTCTTGGCTCTTGAATCAAGAAACAAATAAGCTATACCTTATTCAAAAAATGGTCATAGATCATTTTAGAAACCTTTGCCATAGACTTAACGGATGCCTTGTCGTTCTCTAATTCTTTCGACAACAAAACCAAAACATATTTTCTCCCATCTGGAAGTATCACGATTCCGGCATCATGATTAACGCCGGTGACCCAACCTGTTTTATGGGCAAATTTACATTCTTAAGTAGTTTCGCCGGAATCTTGTCATTGAATTTCTGATCAAGCAAAATCTTGATCATGGCATCTGAAGATTGTTTGTCAACAGCCGTACCTTCAGCTATTTTGGAAAAGATCAATATCTGATCGAAAGCGGTAGTGGTATTATTCAATCCCTTGCGAAAAGCTTTTGTATCCTCAACACCCCGAAGAACCTGAATATCATTGGCTCCCATTTCCCGCATGGTATTGTTTGCATTTTGTGCTCCAACCAGATCAATTACAATATTGGTGGCCGGATTGCTACTTTGTATGATCATGAGATAAAGCAAATCATAGATCTTTACTTTCATTCCTACTTTGGTGTACAATTCGGTCTCACTGTCGTCTTTCAGGTTAAGTGAGTAAGGGCTTTCATCAACGATACTTTTGAATTCATTTTTAACAATTAGAGAGTCATCAATAGAAAATTTACCGGCCGCTGCCTGTTTGTATGCTTCGATCAGATCCGGGGTTTTCATCGTACTTGCAGCATGGAAATTTATCTTTTCATTGATGAGAATTTCTTCTCCGCTTGTCAAGTCTTTGTATACCAGGGCAAATATTCTCTTATTTTTAGCAAGTTCTGCACTGATTTTATTCTTCAGATCCCCCGGATCTTTTGTCCCTGATGGCAGCATGAAAAGTAGAATTGACAGGATTATTGAAAACATTTTAATTCTCCGGAATAATAAGGGAGCCATTGCGAATATAGCAATAGTATAATTTGTATTTTTAGTTCCCATTAATATTATAAAACCATGATCAGATCAAATAGTTTATTGTTATGTGCATTACTCTTAATAACCTTTCAAGCTGCCATGTGCCAGGTAAATTTGAATAGTGCAGATCTGGTATGGGAACATTACGATCGTTACAAGGAACCTATGATCACAAACCGCTTTTTCAAGCATACAGATGTTGTAAATCTGATCCAAAAGCATACGACTTCCAAGCTTCTTATTGCAGATCAAATTGGTCAGTCATTAAAGGGCAGAAGCATTAACCATCTGAAACTTGGAACAGGCAAAACAAAAATCCTCTTATGGTCACAAATGCATGGTGATGAATCGACTGCAACTATGGCTTTATTTGATCTACTCAATTTCCTAGCCGCGGATGATAAACATAATGATCTTAGAAAGTTAATTCTGGGCAATTTGGAGTTGAATATCGTTCCCATGTTAAATCCTGATGGTGCCCAGCAATGGAAAAGGAGAAATGATCTTGAGATTGACGTGAATAGAGATGCCCGTTATCTTGTTACACCTGAAGGCCAGGCATTGATGGATTTAGCAAAGGAACTTAAACCCGAAATTGGCTTTAATTTGCACGACCAGAGTACTCTTTACGCTGCAGGTCCTACCAGCAATACCGCCACTTTATCTTTTCTAGCACCTGCCTATGATTATCCGAAAAGTATGAACGAGGTCAGGAAGAGAGCCACACAATTAATTCTGATGATGAATACAGCACTCCAAACTAAGGTGCCCGGTAAGGTTGCTAAATATGATGATGCTTTTGATCCGCGCTGTTTTGGGGACACTTTCCAAGGGATGGGAATTTCAACCATACTGATAGAATCGGGCGGATATTATGCAGATCCAGAAAAGCAATACATCAGAAAACTGAATTTTTATGCACTTCTGAATGCTTTTGAATCTATTGCAAAGAAAACTTATGCAAACCGGAATCTTGAAGATTATCAGACAATTCCTGAGAACAGTAGATCTTTGTATGATGTATTAATCAGAAATGTCAGCATTAAAAAGGAAGGTATCACTTTCCGTACTAACCTAGGGATTGTTCGTTCTCAGATCAAGGGTCCTGATCTCGCAAGTATGGCGTACAATGGCCGTATTGAAGAACTAGGTGATGTGGAGCGTACTTATGGCTATGATGAAATTGAAGCCTCAAGGCTGACATTCACTCCCGGCAATGTCAAACAAATGAGCAAAAGGGATTGGGAGGCTTTGAGTCCACAGCAGGAACTTGATTTGATTAAATTAGGTTATCTATTTGTGAAATGGACAGATGCTGCATCACCTGCCGGACCTTTGCCTTCAAGACTTTTGAACCTGACCAATAAGGAAACTAACACCATACAATCTGCTTCGATAGGTCAGCAGGCACAGTTTTTACTTAGCAGGGATGGGAAGCCTGTTTTCGCACTGCTAAATGGATATGTGCTGGATTTGAGTAAGGAAGTGATACCTGTGCCGAATGTGTTTGGGTATTGATTTATTCAATTTCAAGATAAGTTCTGAATGATTGTTCAGAATATGCTTTAGACGGGTAAAAATTCGCATTATCCGGATGTTTACCTGAATAGCTCTTTCAATATGCAATACCCCTGATAACATAGCAACTCCCTGTTCAGTAAATGCATAAGGTAGTTTTCTGGTACCGCCCTAACTAGGTATTCCATTTTGGAATATCAAGTTTTTATACTCTTCTTCCAATAGCTGAAACATGAAGGCCTGGGAATCGGAATATATTCCGAGAAACGGCTTTATCAGCGTCATTTCGAACGCGCAAGAAAGATTCCTTTAATTTCTATAATCTTTCCGCGTGGAGAAATCTGTTGAAAATAGAATTGATTGTGAGAGAAACTTTAATAAAAGATTCATATGGGTTAATTTTTCAAAGGGAATGGTCTTTGAATCAGCAGTCGTAGCTGCTCTCAATGAATAATATCCTACAACACTGAATTTCGGTTTTTTCTCTGAATGAGCTTTTGCCTCCGAAAACAAGAGTGTCAAACAAATAAAAAATAGTATTGTGCTTTTCATTTTTTTGGAATCAGTTGAACCTAGCCTTTAATTAGGGTAGAATTCCCTAACACGTATTTCTTCTTGTAATGCTTCTTCAGTTTTGCCCATCTTTTTCAAAAGAACAGCACGGTATTTATGGCATTTTGCAGCAACATAGGAATCAGGAAATGAACGGGCAGATTGTGTAAATAAATCATATGCCTTTTGCTGTGATTCTTTATCTTTTTTCCTCATCAGGCTTTTCCCGTCAACGTAATCCTTATACCATCGCCTAGCAATGGCACTCATGCGATCGGCTTCTTGTAAGGTGGCAAACTGCGGAGGGAATTTGGACGAAGTTTTCGGACTGATATTAAGAATTCCATTTTTAAAGAATTTCTCGATTGATTTGGCGATGGCAAGAGCCTCATTATAATTATGTTCTTTGGTCTTTAAACGAGCTTCTTCTTCAGGGTTAGTAAAAAGAGATGCTTCTGCAAGAACTCCCGGAATACCATAAGTGCCTCTTAGAACAGAAGATCCTGCACCAGAAAAAATAGTAAAATCAGAAACCACGCTGACCGGTGTTTTTGTTTTATACATGTATTTTGTTAGATTCTTTGAAAGTAGTTTTCCAAAAGCCACACCGGCCTGATTTTCTGAGGCAATGCCATGATAGTAAATAATCGGAAAATTAACCGATGGGTCGGCAGTAGCATTATGGTGAATGGAAATAAAGAAATCAGCTTTATTATCTACAGCTAGTTTTGAACGTTCTGCCAATGGGAATGGTACATCACTACTTCTAGTCATCAGTACTTTTGCTCCTTTCTCTTCCAAAATCTCTTTTAAAAGTAGGCCGACCCGAAGGTCTATCCATTCTTCCCGTTCACCGGTTGGTCCCTGACGGTAGCTATCGGTAGCTGCAGAACCGCCGTGACCTGGATCGATGCAAATAAGTTTACCACTTAGTACACCGCCTTTATTTGAAATGGTCTGAGCAGAAAGGCTTTGCAAGAACAAAACCATAAGAAGCGAAAATATTACTATTGTTTTTATACTTGTTTTATACATGAGGATTCGCTGTTGATGTTATTAGTAATTTTCATGGAATAGAGTAATTATCCGGCCCATTTCATCCCGAATCTCTGAGGTGGGGATCATGAAGTTATTATTCATAAATGAGTACATGTATTTCTTTCCTTTTCTGGTTACAAAAAATCCTCCTTGTAGATGAACATTTTGAAGAGTTCCTGTTTTTGCCCAGACAAAAGGCTGTCCATTATCAGTTTTATAGGCATTTCGAAGAGTGCCGCTAACCCCGCCCACCGGCAACAAATTATGTAGCCTTTCTTCAGTTACAAGTTTCTCTCTGATTTTGGTCAAGATCTTTATAATTGAACGCGGACTGAACAAATTATTTCTTGATAATCCAGAACCGTCTCTCCACTGAAACTTATCAGGAAGGTCAGTCAGGAAGTTCTTCGAGCTATAGGAGATTGCTGAATCAACACTAAGCTTTTCCGGAAGTAGGGAAGAACAAAGATATAAGATCTGCTCGGCAAGATAATTATCACTTGGAAGCATCATTCTTCTATATAGGCTATCAGATGGAATACTATAAATTGTCATTGCCTGCTTTGGCAAATTCATTCGAATGATGTTTACAGGCAGTTTGAGTGTATCAGACAGCGTTGCGACTGTCAATTCTGCTCCTGGTACAAGGTAAAGTGTTTGCCTATAATTTGCCGGCATGGCCATTTGAGGATAAGTAAAGGCATTGGTTTTGTCATCTCTGAGAATGTTGAATGTTCTGGGATGATATGAAGTATCTAATTTCAGGTGTTGCTTCAGAAATGCAGGTGTGATTTCTAGATTCCCGTTTTTATTGGCATAAGCCTGAGCTCTGTTTTCTCCTACAGGTAATGAAACCATAGCAATCTGGTAGATGGCTGATCCGTTAAAATCGGTACTGGCATTACTATGAGAATAAAATAGTTTTTTACCTGAATTTTTCAAAAAATCATACACTCTGGTTGATTTCAGATCGGGGTGAAGGAAAGCCGGATCGCCTGTTCCCCAGAAAATCAGAGAATCACCCTTATTGATATATCGAAGTCCGGGAATAGAATCTCCCAGCATACTAAGTGCGGTATAGAGGGTAAATAGTTTTGTATTGGATGCTGGGATCGCAGGTTTATTGGCCTCAAGTTCATACACTGGCTTCATGGTTTTGAGATCATAAAGTGAAAATCCGGTATAGTGGTTTTTAAGAACCTCTGAACTATTAAAAACCTTCGCAACTTTTCGTTTAGTTAGTTTTTGTGCAAGAGCATTAGAACTCAATAGAAGCAGAATAAAGAAGCTTAATATGCCATTAATCCAAGGTTTGTTTAAATTTTGATTTTCAGAGGCCATCGATTTCAATATTTTTAAGTTTAATTTTTATCCTTTTGAATAAGACAGTGTTTGTAGGGTTATTTTTATGCAAGATAGCTTTCCGACCTGAAAGATAAAAGACATAATAGAAGGCTGACAGGGTTCAAAACCCTGTCAGCCTTCTTCCAAAACCCTGTCAGCCTAATTCCCTTTTAATTAAGATTATTGTTTAATATTGTGTGTATGCAAAAACTCTTCAACATTCTTCTTTTTAGCATTTTTCCATGTCTTTTAATGGCCCAGAATCCCTTAAGACCTAGAGAAATGGGAATAAAGATAGGAGTTATGGATGCTGGAAATCTGAATGCCATAACAGATGTTCCGGGAGTTAAAGTTGGGCATAAAACGCTGATCAGTACTGAGTCAGTTCGTACAGGGGTTACTGCAATCCTTTCGCATGATGGTAATCTATTCCAGTCAAAAGTTCCTTCTGCTGTTTTTGCAGGTAATGGTTTTGGAAAACTGAGCGGAACTACTCAAATCGATGAACTAGGTACTTTGGAAAGTCCGCTTATTCTAACCAATACCCTCAATCTTGCCGAAGGAATCCAAGCTGTTATAGAACATACACTGGCTCAAAAGGGTAATGAAAAGGTACAGTCGGTAAATGCTGTAGTTGGTGAAACTAACGACGGCTTTTTAAACGACATAAGAGGTCGTCATGTTAAGAAGGAAGATGTCCTCGATGCTATTCAATCGGCAGTAAGTGGCTCGGTAGTAGAAGGAAATGTGGGTGCCGGGACAGGTACTGTTTGCTTCGGATATAAGGGTGGAATAGGTACATCTTCAAGAAAGTTACCAAAAAGTCTTGGCGGATACACGGTAGGTGTACTGGTTCAGACTAATTTTGGAGGGGTTTTGCAAATCGACGGTGTTCCGGTTGGGGAGGAATTAGCTAAGTTCTCTTTCAGCGATAAATTATTGAATAATGTGGATGGTTCTTGTATGATCATTGTAGCTACAGATGCGCCTCTTGATGCAAGAAATCTTGAACGTTTAGCTAAGCGAGCATTTATGGGGATGGCTAAGACTGGGGGAATTGCATCCAACGGTAGTGGTGATTATGTGATTGCTTTTTCAACTGCTGAATCGCTTCGTGTAGCACATCAGCCATCTCAGTCAGTAATTCAGGCTGGGTACCTACATAATGATTTCACATCTCCAGTCTTTATGGCTGCCATTGAAGCGACCGAAGAAGCTATTATAAATTCATTGTTTGCTGCTAAAACCACAATTGGGAATAATGGGAGCAAGATTGAAGCGCTTCCGATTGATAAAGTAATATCGATTCTAAAAAAATACAATAGATTATAAAATGAGCAAAGTATACGTTTGGGTAAATGATTCTCTCATTCCTTCTGATAAAGCCAATTTAAATATTGCCGACCTTGCAGTACAAAGAGGCTACGGAATTTTTGATTTTTTTAAGACAATAGACACTAAACCAATTTTTCTTGAAGACCATCTGGATCGTTTATTTCGATCAGCAGTACTGATGAGGTTGGAGCTTAAGCAGAACCGAGATGAAATAAGAAATAAAATCCTACAACTAAATAAGAATAATAATTTCAGAGATTCAGGAATAAAAGTTATCCTTACCGGAGGCTTTTCGCCGGATGGTTTTACTATTTCAGAACCAAATCTGATCATAAGCCAGCAGGAGTTTCAGATCCCCAAAACGATGCCAGAGAAAGGTATCAGTATCCTTACTCATGAATACCAACGGCAGTTCTCTGACGCTAAAACGCTAGATTATCTTCAGGCCATCTGGTTACAGCCAATCTTGAAAGAGAAAATGGCAGGTGATGTGCTGTATTATTCGAATGGAATAATTCGAGAATGTCCACGGGCAAATATTTTTGTTGTAACAAAGGATAAAAAAGTACTTACTCCAGAAACAGGAATGCTAAAAGGGGTAAGTAGAAAACATGTACTTGAAATATCAGCTGGAATGTTTAATACAGAGGCTCGGGATGTGAGTATCGAAGAACTTAGAAATGCTGCTGAAGTTTTTATTACCAGTACCACCAAAAATATCCTGCCGGTGGTAGAGGTAGATGGATATGTTATAGGTGATGGTAATCCCGGCAAAGTAAGTAGAGCTTTGGCTGAAGAATACAACAGGATTATTTACGGATCCTGAGAATAAATTTAAACAGAAAAGGGATAAGCAATATTATATCCCTTTTCTTTTAATTATACTTTGACCTTTACGATCAATTTCTTAATTGCCCCATCAGCAATCATTGGCGCGTGCACATCTTCTGGGAAGAATATCGCAAACTGATTATCAGTTAACTCAAAATAGGTGTCAGGCGCATCATTGTAAAAAGCAACATCCTTTTCAGAATTATACTCACCTTTCATCGATTTGCAAGCATTGCGTGGCTTCCATCCAAGTTTTTCCTTGCCGCTAATGCAAAGCTGAATGTCAATATTCTTGTTATGGCATTCAAATTTTGCAATAGACTCTTCCTGATTCATTCCCTCCTTTTCAACAACAACGTAATTTAAGCCTTCGCTGATCTCATATTTTCCTGCCTCAACATTTTTAAGGTCTATTGAACTCAGAAATTCAAATGCTTTTGCAAAAAGTGGATGCACGCTAGTGTATTTTCCTGCATTTTCTAAGATATCTATAATCATGGTATTTCTTTTTAATGATTTCGGTATATTAAAAATCCGCCTGGAATGCATGCAGATTTCTCATTCATATTTTTATTTAGCGTTGAACACGTCCTGAGCCATCACCGCCTACCAAATCTTTAACTTCTGATAAAGTGGCATGATTTAAATCGCCAGGAATAGTATGCTTAATCGCAGAAGCAGCAACACCAAATTCAGCAGCATCACTCAACTTCATATCTGTAACCAGCCCATAGATAAATCCGCTGGCGAATGAGTCGCCGCTACCTACACGATCTACTATACGAACTTCGTATGATTTGGTGTGGTAAAACTCTGTGCCGTCGTAAACCAATGCCGACCAGCCATTATCTGAAGCGCTGTGGCTTTCTCTTAAGGTTGAGGCAATATATTTAAAGCCGAATTTAGCCTTCATTTGCTGGAATACATCTTTATAACCATCCAAATTCAATTCACCTTTTGTAACATCTGTACCTTTACTTGTAAATCCAAGAGTTGTGTCTGCATCTTCCTCGTTTCCAATACATACATCTACATAATGGCAAAGTCTGGTCATTACCTCTCTAGCTTTTTCTTTGGTCCATAATTTTTTACGGTAGTTCAAGTCGATACTGGTAGTAATTCCTCTGGCTTTGGCTGCCTTTAATGCGGCTTCAGTTAAAGCAGCAGCTTTATCACTCAAGGCAGGGGTAATACCGGTTGTATGGAACCAATCAGCACCTTCAAATATTTTATCAAAATCGAATTCAGAAATCTCAACTTCAGATATTGATGCATCAGCACGGTCATATACTACCTGTGAAGCACGCATAGAAGCTCCGGTCTCCAAAAAATAGATTCCTAATCGCTTTCCACCTCTTGCAACAAATTGGGTATCAACACCATATCGGCGTAAATGATTGATTGCCGACTGGCCTAAAGGATTGTTTGGAACTTTAGAAACAAAGGTTCCATTTAATCCGTAATTGCATAATGCAGCAGCTACGTTAGCTTCTCCGCCACCATAGGTCACATCAAAACTATCACTTTGTACAAATCTCTTGAAATCTGGAGTCGATAGACGCATCATTATCTCTCCAAGTGTTACGACTTTTTTAGCCATGGTTTTATTCTGTATTTAATTGAACGAAGGTTGTTAAAATCCAAATTTTGGATAAGCAAAAATACATTAATGGTCGATAATTAAAAGCTTTATCCATGCTTTATTGCTCAATGGCAAACAAAATGTTACCCAAGCACATAAAAGCATTGATTTTCGTTTCAGCTTAGCTAATTATTTATTAATTATCTAATTTAGTGGCTTAGTTTTACTTAAATATTATTACAGATGAGCAAGAAAGCAGAACTCTTGAAATTAATACCCGAACAGGGGATATTACCTTTATATTTCAACAAAGATAAAGAGACTAGTATTGGATTATTAAAAGCATTATACAGTGCAGGTATTCGTGCAGTAGAATACACGAACAGGGGAGAGGCGGCTTTGGATAATTTCAAAGAAATGAGAAAAGTAGTTGATTCTGAATTGAAGGGTATGTATCTGGGTATTGGTACTATTAAAGACGGAACAATGGCTCAGACTTTTATAGATGCGGGTGCAGATTATATCATTTGCCCGGGTTTGGTTGAAAGTGTAGCAGAGGTTGCAGATAAACATGATATGTTATGGGCACCGGGTTGTATGACTCCAAGCGAAATAATCAGGGCAGAGACTTTAGGGGCAAAAATGATTAAGCTTTTCCCTGGAAATGTTTTGGGTCCGGGTTTTATGTCGGCAATTAAAGAATTGTTCCCTAATTTGAAGTTTATGCCTACAGGTGGTGTTGACCTAGATCGGGCTAATATTGAGGGATGGTTTAAAGCAGGAGTTTGCGCAGTTGGAATGGGTAGTAAGCTGGTGAGTAAGGATGTAATGGAGAATAAGAAATATGATGAGCTTATCGCCTCAACTAAGTCGGTTTTAGAGATTATCAAAGCTATAAGAGCTTAGTTAAATATTCATTATTGCAAGCCGGCGGGAGTATCCCTGCCGGCTTTTTTGTTTAATTTATGGAAATGAACCATAGCCAGAAATATTAATGCTAACAGAATTATTCAATAAAAGTTAGAGATAAATTATACAGATTTATCAGATTTAGATAATTTTTACTTTAGACTGACTTCAGAGAATGTTATTTTCTATTTTTGCAAATCGTTAAGGCTCATCTGAACGTATCTTAGCCTAGAGTTCAGTTGGTATGTGAGACAGATTAGGCAAAAGAGTAATGTTCAAACAGTCATATTTATTTTATTTGCTTTTTGCAATCTGGATGTTATCCTTAGGTACGAAAGTATCTGCACAAAGTACATCCAATGAAGGGACTGATTTTTGGGCTGTTTTTCCAACTCATGTTCCGGCTAATCTAAATGGTCTCCGACCATTAGCAAGATATTCCATATTCATAACAGGTAAGCAGGCTTCATCTGGAACTGTAACTGTTGGGAATACAAGCCAGCGTTTTATCCTGCCAGCAGGTAATTCAGTAATTGAAGTCCCTATAAATCGTGCGGATGCCTATATAGATGAATTGGAAGCAGGGAGAGTACTTACTAACAGGGCGATCAGGGTGAGGGTAGATCAAGGAAGTCCTAAGGTGGTAGTTTATGGTCATATTTTTGCCGGAGCCCGGTCGGCTGCTTCGCTTATATTGCCTAAGGAGGCTCTTGGGCAACAATATTTCAGTATGAATTATGAGAGCGGTAATACCCCTGATCCCGGTCGAAATCATATTGTACTAATTGCAAGTGAGCCGAATACAAAGATCTTCATTAGACTAAATGGGAATGATCTTATCCCTGGAGGGGTTACTCTTGTTAATCCGGGTGATGTTTATGAATACCTGTCAAATGTCGACCTGACAGGCGCAAATGTATTCGTTGATCCTCAAACATCCGGTTGTAAACAGTTTGCTATGTTCTCTGGAACCACGAACTCGGCAATAAATACTTCTTCAGGATGTATCGGAAGTATTTCATCGGATCCTTTATATCAGCAGAATTATCCTGTAGACAGCTGGGGTAAAACCTATGGATTTATTCCCTTCAGTTCAAGGAGCCCCGGTGGCACTTTAGTAAGAAGCAAGGGAAATTATGTTCGTGTTCTGGCCAAAGAGAATGGCACAAGGGTGACTTATAATGGTACCCAGGTAGCAAATCTAAATGCCGGTCAATATTATCAGACCCAGGCACCTGTCAATGAACCTGCTTATATTTCAGCTAATAATGCAATCGCGGTTGCCCAATATTCGCTCACTCAGGCTTGTGCAGGTGGTGGATTCAGCGATCCGGATATGGTCATCCTGAACCCAATCGAATATAATATAAAGAACATTACCGTTTATTCCTCAAACAGAGAAAATATAAGTCAAAACTACGTGAATATCCTG
>Ga0105050_10007175_pt1 | contig 13449 bp, 15 predicted proteins | sample FRY01_FD_78088 | JGI IMG/M metagenome (GOLD analysis project Ga0105050, IMG submission 78088) | Freshwater microbial communities from Lake Fryxell liftoff mats and glacier meltwater in Antarctica - FRY-01 | ecosystem: Environmental > Aquatic > Freshwater > Ice > Glacier meltwater ... | reverse complement strand
CCAACGAGAAAGAAGCATTGGCCGCCACCGGTACTACTCAATTTATTAAATCACTCAACGGCACCTGGAAGTTTAAATGGGTCTCTCATCCTTCCAAAGTACCCGATACATTTTTTTTACCTATATAGGGAATGCTAAAATTACAAATCGCAATAATGGTTATTCTGAACATCATGCTTACCATTTATATATAATTGAAGTAGATAAAAGGAAGGAATTGTATCAATTCCTAAGGGAGCATAATATATTTGCACAGATTCATTACATCCCAGTGCATCTGATGCCCTATTACAGGCAATTTGGTTGGAAAGAAGGAGATTTCCCAAAAGCGGAAGCTTATTATAAGAAATGTTTAACCTTACCCATGTTTCCAACTTTACAAAGGTTAGAGCAAGAGCAAGTTATAAATCTAATAAAAGAGCATATTGACTAAAATCTGTATTATACCAGCGAGAGGAGGAAGCAAAAGAATACCTAGAAAAAATATTAAATATTTTTGTGGTAAGCCAATTATTGCGTATTCAATTGAAGCAGCAAAGAATAGCCGAATATTTGATACGATTATGGTTTCTACTGATGATGAAGAAATATCACAGATTGCAAAACAATACGGAGCCGAAGTCCCTTTTATGCGTAGTGAAGAAAATAGTGATGATTATTCTGGGACTGGGGATGTTGTTTTTGAAGTTTTAAATCAATACTCAGCTATTGGCAAAAAATTTAATATTGCATGTTGTATGTACGCGACTACTCCGTTTATAAAAAAAGAAAAAATAATGGAAGCATATGATTTACTTAATTCCCAAACTTTTGATGCTGTATTTACAGTGGCTAAATATGGAAGTCCGATTTGGAGATCATATAAATTAGTTAGGAATAAAGGAATCAAAATGAATTTTCCTGAAAATGAAGCTAAGCGATCGCAAGATTTATCTGATTCATATTTTGATTCGGGGCAATTCTATTTTATAAAAATAGAATACTTTAATTTACTATCTAATAAAAATGTTTTTGGATTAAATAAAGGTGCTATAATTCTTGATGAAATGGAAGTCCAAGACATTGACACTATTGAGGATTGGAAAATTGCAGAATTAAAATATGAATTAATAAAAGCTAATCTTAAAAATAAATGATTGACAAAAATTTATTAGGTTATGCCATAAATGTTGGAAACAAAATATCAAATGAATACCTAGCAAAAGGCGATTATTATCCTAAAGAAGCATGGGGTTGTGAAGGACAAATTTATCCATCGTTAATGGGATTGATGTTACTGGAACTTTATAAAATCGAAAAAAATGAATTATATATCAACGCTGTAAAATCAATTATTGCTAAAAATTCAGAAAAACAAATGCCTAGTGGTGGTTGGCCGTTATCACTTGGAGTTGTTGCAAATGGCAGTAAGTTTGAAGTTAGCGATCACATAAAAAAAATCACATCCGTATGTGAAGATTTGCCTTCCACTGCAACAGCATTACGACTCAATGCAGAGTACCAACTTCTAACTGGAGACAAACATTTCATTGAGTCATTAGAAAGAGGAATTCGTTATTTGATTTTTTTTTGGAATGGTGATGAGTCTATTTTTAATGAAATGATGGCTGGAGAAGCTTTAAAATTAAGGGCAAATCCAAAAAATTATCAAATATATGCATATCAATGTGTTGAATCAATATCCAAATTATATTCTGATTTTAGCAAGTTTATTACCCCGTTATATGAAACTATTAAGAATATTTTTATGGATATGAATGAAAACACCTATCCACTTTTATATGCACTTTATGCTTCATTAATTATTGAAAAAGAAGGTCCAAGTGATTACGTATTAACAAAGGTTAAAAAACGTATAGATAATGAAATTACTTTCGGGTCAAAATTTATTATACCAAACGTTTCTGGAGCTATGGGCCACAGAGATGGTTTGCGTGGTATCTGTCTCTCCGAGGGCCACTTAAGAAACTCAGTTGGTGCTGCAATAGTCATGAATTTTTATGACTCGTATGTAGAACCAAAAATTTACACCAATACAAAGTTTTATTCAGACTTAACCAGTTGGATTTTAAAAATGTATGAAGAAGGAAGATTTTATGAGTTTATTGATTTAGAAACCAATACAAAAGTTGGATTTGGAACTCCTGGTCAATATATCCCTTTAATGTGGATTTTAAATAAAATATAATCAAAATAAATTAGTAATATGAATTATAAAACAGATCAAGAAAATTTTTGGGCAGAGGAATTTGGTGATGACTACATAGACCGTAATCAAGGTCCACTAGCATTAGCTACGAATATTAATTTCTTCAGTAAAGTTCTAAAATATGCAGGTAAGCCGTCAAGTCTTATAGAGTTTGGCGCAAATATTGGTATAAATTTAAAAGCAGTAAAATTGCTATATCCAGATATTAATTTACACGGCATTGAAATAAATAATAAAGCAGCTGCAATCCTCGGAAAATTACTAGGCAGCGAAAACGTTAGTAACTGTTCAATATTTGACTATGAGGCAACAAAAAAATTTGAGTGTTCTCTTATCAAAGGTGTGCTTATACATATTAATCCAGAAATGCTGCCAATTGTGTATGATAAATTGTATAAAACATCATCAAATTATATCTTGATTTGTGAATATTACAATCCAACACCAGTCACTGTTAATTACCGAGGAAAATCGGATCGTTTGTTTAAACGTGACTTTGCAGGCGAAATGCTTGACCGTTATACTGACTTGAATTTAGTTGACTATGGCTTTGTTTATAAACGGGATAAACAATTTCCTCAAGATGATATAACTTGGTTCTTGTTAAAAAAAAGCAATCAAAATTATTAAATGTGTAATATCAAACTTCGAATAGCAAATAAAAATGATTTGCAATTACTTTATTGTTGGGCTATTGATTTAGATGTGCGTGCGAATGCAATAGAAACTAAATCAATTTCATGGAATCAACATGTTTCATGGTTTAATATCAAACTTAATTCAAAAGACAGTAAAATTTACATAGGAGAAATTAATAGAGTGCCATTTGGTCAATTACGTTTTGATAAAATTGATGGTATTTATTATATTGATTATTCAGTAGTATCTTCAGAAAGAGGAAAGGGCCTAGGTAGTAAGTTAATTCAGGCAGGTATAAAAAAAAAAATTAAATATGACACAAATAAAAGTGTTTTCAAAGCGTTTGTAAAACCTGATAATATTGCATCAATTAGAGTTTTTGAAAAGTGTAAATTTTCAAAGTTGGGAACGATAAAAATTAAAAATGTTGAAATTCTAGTGTTACAATTACTAGTGTAGAGATTAGGATCTTCTAGTTATGTAAGCTTCAAAATGGATTTTTCATTTTTTTGTCTAGGTTTATTATGAAATCATTATGTTTTGAATTTATACAAGAAATGAAAGGCGATGAATATAGCAAGCAATTAAATTTAAATAAGCACTTATCTTTTTCAATCGATAATCATATTGATTAAAGGTGTGTGTCCTACACAAATATTTACAAATGGGAAAAATTAATATTGATGGAATTGAAGTTGGTGGTGACAAAACTTATATAATAGCGGATGTAGGTTCAAACCATATGCAAAATTTCCAGCTTGCAAAAGAATCAATAGATGCAGCGAAACAAGCAGGAGTAGATGCTGTTAAATTTCAATCTATACTGTTGAAAGAATTGTACCTAAATCCAGATGAAGAAATAAGTGATTTCATTAAAAAACTTGAATTTCCCGAGCAATGGCATTATGATTTAAAAGAATATGCAGATGAAATTGGAATAACTTTTTTTTCATCACCTACTTACTTAAAAGCAGTCGACATTTTGGAAGATATTAATGTTTCTGTTTACAAATTAGCATCAGCACAAGTTGGGACGTTTCCTCAAATAGTAGAAAAGGTTGCAAATCTTCATAAGCCAACAATTTTTTCGACTGGTATTGCTTCAATTAACGAAATTGATCAAGCTATTTCAATTTTTCGCAAACATAATAATGACCAGTTTATTATTTTGCACTGTAACAGCATCTACCCTACACCAGCTGAAAAGGTAAACTTACCTTTCATGAAACATATAGCATCCTTATATCCCAATCCTGTAGGATTTTCTGATCATACAATTGGAACACACACCGCTTGTTCAGCTGTGGCAATGGGAGCAAAGGTGATAGAAAAACATTTTACTTTAGATAGGAACTTTAAATCGCCAGACAGCAATGAATTTGCCTGCGACCCTTTAGAACTTAATTTGCTAGTAAAACAAATTAGAGATATAGAGAAAAGCATGGTTGCTGTTTCAGATAGAAAAAAAATCGAAAAAGAAGAACAGGAATTTAAAGAAAGTATTTCTTATAAAATAGTGGCGGCAATCGATCTAGAGGCAGGTACTATAATTAACAGTAGCATGCTTAAATATTTAAGAAACAATGAAGGGATCAATTGTAAAAATCAAAATGAAGTAGTCGGCAAACAGATAACTACTTCTATAAAACAAAATGAGTTGATAGATTATGATAAATTTGCAAAATAAGAAAATATTAATGATTGGCTCCGGTTGGGAACAATTGAGTTTGGCAGAGACTATCCTTAAACATGGACACTATCTAATTACAACACATCCTAATATTAATGCTGATAGTTTTAAGATTGCCAACCAATTCTACGTAAAAGACAGTCGTGATATTGAAGGACATATCAATATTGCAAAAACCCATAACATAGATGCGATAGTTAGTGATAATTGTGATTTCTCATTTTATACTGCTTCTGTAGTGGCTGCAAAATTTAATTTGCCTTTTGCAACTATTAAATCAGCCTTGTTTAGCAATGATAAATTTGCACAACGCGATGCTGTTAGTAAAAGTAAAGTTAAGCAACCGGGATATTGTAAAGTTAGAACAATAGAAGAATTATTAAAAGCTATTGAAATTGTGAAATTTCCTGCTATTCTAAAACCTGTCGATAGCAGAGGAACATTTGGTGTAATTATTATTCGTAATAAAGCGGCACTCAAAAATGCATTTTATGATGCTATTGCTAATTCTTATTCAAGAACGTTAATCCTGGAGCAGTATATCAGTGGAACATTGGTAACCGTCGATGGATTTTGTTTCAGTAACGGCCACCAATCTCTTGCCGTAGCATCCCGAAAGATTGAGGATGGGTTGAAGCCTATAACTAAAGAAATCATTTATCCTGCACTTTTTAAAACTTCAGTTAATGAATTGTTAATGAAAGCCCATCATGAGGTTGTCCGCTCTTTAAATTATTCAACGGGTCACACACATGGTGAATATATCTTGACACCAGACAACGAAGTTTATTTGGTTGAATGTGCCAATCGTGGGGGTGGTGTATACACATCATCAGTAATTTTACCCTTATTAACCGAATACCCTACTAATGAGATTCTAATAAACCAAGCTCTCGGTTGTGACCATTTTGTTGCTGAAAATAGAGGTACACAATCTATGAAAAAGTCTGTTATGCTAACGTTCATTGATTACAAAGTGGGAAAAGTTATTGATGAAATTAATATTAATGCAGTGAGAAAATTGCCTTATGTCGTTAGATTTAGATCTAAATATGGAATTAATGACATGATTGAAAGTATTGAAAATTGTGCAGGTAGGCACAGCATGTTAGTGTTAGTAGCGAACGATAAAGCTGAACTAATCCAACGACTACTTGAATTTAAAGAAAACTTGCAAATAACCTACCATTAATTTATTATGATAAACATTGTTGAGAATACATTAAGAGACGGTTCGTATGCAATCGATTTTCAATTTGATAAAAATCAAACTTCGCAGATTGCCGGTGGCCTAAATAAATTGGGTTTTAAATATATTGAAGTAGGCCATGGATTAGGCTTAGGTGCTTACAACAACTCCAAAACTGGGATATCAAAAGAAGATGATATAACATACATTCGTTCAGCAGTTGAAGCAGCACCTAATGCTTATATTGGCGCATTTTTTATACCTGATATTGGCACCAAGGAAGATATTAGTATAGCAATAGATAACGGCATTAAATTTATTCGTATTGGCAGTAACGTAGACACTTACCAAAACACATTTGAGTTTGTAAAACATGCCAAAGATGCCGGATTAATGGTAGGAGTAAACCTTATGAAAAGCTATGGTGTAAAATCATATGAATTTACAAAAATAGTTAAAGATATTGATCGTTGGCAATTGGCAGATGTCATATATCTGGTAGATTCAGCAGGATGTATGTTGCCCGATGAAGTTTTTGAATATATTGATCGAACACGCGAAAAGGTAGCAACACCAATTGGGTTTCATGGTCATAATAATTTATCGTTTGCTAATGCAAATACAATAATGGCTTTAAAGGCTGGGGCAACGTATTTAGACACGTGTATTCGCGGCATGGGAAGAAGTGCAGGTAATGCTCAAACAGAAATTATCATACATTTATTGCAGTCCATGGGCTTAAGTCCAGTAAATACATCTATTTACGACCTATATGCTTTTGCTAATACCCACATCGTTCCTCTTATGCCGAACTTACAAGGATTATCTGATGAAGAAATTCATATAGGTATTAGTAAATTTCACAGTAGCTACACGCCTATATTGAAAGAAGTAAGCAAAACTATTGGTGTGGATGAAAAACGTTTGATGAAAGCTGTATCTGATATAAATTGTATTAACCCGACTGAAGAGTTGTTTATAAAAAATGCTATAAAGTTAAAATCATGAATGAAACCTTAAAGGAAATATCTGAGGCTATGATTGCTAGATACAGTAGCCGCTATCAGGAAATGGGCTACGATGTTAGAACGTTGGGTTGGGGCAATAATGATCAGCAAAAGCATCGTTTTTTAAATGCGATAGATGGAATTAGTATTAAGCCTCAAAGTACAATACTTGATATTGGCTGCGGGTTTGGCGATTTACTAAAAACGATTACTAAATTTGGTTTTTTACCGGAATCTTATATTGGATGGGATATTAACCCTGATTTAATTAATGAAGCTAAAATTAGATGGGCAAAAAGCACTACAAAAACAGCATTTGAGGTAGTTGACTTGACTAGTAAATTGAATAGGGATAGTGTTGCCGACCTTGGATTTATGTTAGGTGTACTCAATTTAAATTTTGGAGATAGTTATAATAATTATGATTATTCTAAATCGATCATTAGTAAAGCATTCAAATGCATAAATAAAGTTCTTGTAATAGATTTCTTAAGTTCACATATTACAGCTAACTACCCTAAAGAAGATTTCGTGTTTTATCATGATCCAACAATAATGCTTGAATTTGCATTTACACTCACACCAAATGTAGTACTTAAACATAACTATGCTCCAATTCCTCAAAAGGAATTTATGCTTTACTTATACAAATAATGAACATTTTTGATTTTAACATACATTTGCCATTTGTATCAAACCCTGATGTGAATATAGTTATTGAACAAGACATGAACCTTGATGTATTGGGTATACAATACGGATTCGAATTTCACAAGAATAAGTTGTTAGAATGTGAGGGAGGGAATATATTATTATTCAATACTCGATTATTTGACGAAGATATTTCTTTTTTTTTAAAAAAAGTTAGAAGTAGTCTTAAACTTCTAACATACACTGCATTAATTGATTTCAGAAGAAAAAATATTAAAGAATATATAGATAACCTTTCTAAAAGTGGAGTGAATGCGGTAATGGTTAATTCTTATCTGCAGCAAATTTTAGAAGATGATTTTATTGCAGTTCTCGATGCCTTTAAATATGCATCCCAAAAGGGTTTAATCATTTGTATAGATGGCAGTTATGGTACATCAAAAATGTATACTTATGATAATTTGAAATTAGCCTGTTTTATAGCCGACAACATCACAAAATCGCCTATTGTTATTGTTCATGCAGGTGGATATAGGGTAATCGAGGCTATGTTATTAGCTGCTGACAAAAAAAATGTTTGGCTTGACACTTCTTTTTCACTTCCATATTACGAAAATTCATCCATAGAAAAAGATTTTGCTTACGTAATTAAGAAATTGAATTGTGAGAGAATTGTCTTTGGAACTGACTATCCGTACTTTGATTTTAATGAAGCGCTAAAAATGCATTTTCGTTTCTTTAAAAAATATCATTTTTCAGATTTAGAAATGGAACGAATTCTCAAACATAACGCTTGTTTACTGTTTAATGTATAAGCTAACAATACTTACTGAGGCTGGAAAAAATATTGGGCTTGGACACTATACCCGTTGTTCAGCTCTTCGTGATTATTTAATAAAAAGCACAAATGTTAATATGATCGTATATTGCAACGAGATTTATTTACATGACAAAAACATTACTACGTTCAATTGGTTAGAGCATTTGAATAATATACCAAATTCAAATTACAATGATTGCGTGTTAGTAGATTCCTACTTGGCTAAAACTGAATGTTACACCCAATTAAAATTATATTTTAAAACTGTAGTAGCTATTGACGACTACAACCGCTTATCCTACGATGTGCATTTGCTTATTAATCCCAATGTGTTTTTTGAATCAATTAATTATACAAATCAAAAAGCAATATGTATTGGAGGTAAGGATTTTGTTATGCTTCGGGAATCATTTCGTAATACAATACTTAAAAAGGTAAATCCTATTTGCACGAATTTATTAGTTACGCTTGGTGGAACTGACTATAGAAACTTACTACCTGCGATCATTGATATATCTGCTGATTTTCCTGAAATGAAATGGGTAATTATTGACCCTGAACAAAAGCTAAAAACATGTATACCCAAAAATGTTTTAGTTAAAAGCACTACAGATGCGTTTACAATGGCACAATTAATGGTTGATGCTGATCTGGCTATCTCTGGATGTGGCCAAACCTTACATGAATTGGTAGCCCTTCAAACACCAGCCATTGGTATTTGTATTGATCATGACCAGGTTCTCAACCAACAATACTATCACCAAACAGAATATCTGCTAACGAAGAATGCATGGAATGATCAACATTTGAAAAACAATTTGAGGCAGCAGATACACGAATTAACAATCAATGCATTCCATCGTGAATCAATTGTAAATAAATGTGCTAATATGATCAATAAAAACGGAGTAAAATCAATAGCAACTTTACTTATTTCAAATCAATGATAAACTTAACTAATAAAAAAGTAATGCTTGTGGTGGCTCATCCTGATGATGAATTATTAGGTGTGGGTGGAACTATACATAGACTTGTAAACAATTACAAATGCCAAGTTCATGTATTAATACTAGGTGAAGGGATCACCTCACGATCTGATAAACGAGACACTAAACTTTGGGAGAAAGAATTGAAAGCACACCGTCGGAATATAAAAAAAGCTCAGGTTGTAATTGGTTATCAATCAATAAGTATTTATAATTTCCCTGACAATCGCTTTGATAGCGTTCCGCTCTTAGATATTATCAAGGTTATTGAGAAAGAGAAGCAAAATTTGAAGCCTGAGGTAATTTTTACGCACCATGGAGGGGATGTCAATATCGATCACCAAAGAACTTTTGATGCGGTAATAACGGCTTGTAGACCTATGGAAAATGAAAGTGTGAAATCGATTATTACATTTGAGACCGTGTCCGGTACTGAATGGCGAGCTTCATCTGATCCTAGACATTTTATCCCCAATTTATTTGTTGAGATAAGTGAATCTGATTTAAGGGCAAAAATCAACGCTATGGAGTCGTATGAGTTTGAAAAAAGATCTTACCCACACCCCCGTTCTCCCGAAGCACTCAGAATTCGTGCCCAAATGTGGGGAGTGGCAAACGGACTAAAATTGGCTGAAGCATTTCAAACTATAAGAGTTCTACACTCAATTTAAAAATCAAATCATACAACTTTAATCATGCTTATAACACCTATTATTGAATTTAGTTAAACAACTTAGGATTACATTAAAAGTTTATTTTTAAAGAGAAGATTGCCAAATAAATTAGAAATCACATAATTTGAATAACACAATAAATTATACGAGAATTTATTTAATTAGTTTGGGTTATGAAATATATCAGGATTTATTAATAACTACAAGAGGTTGTAAAAATTATTCATTTAAACTTTAGAAATCAAACAATATTAAATTGTTTATATAATTGAAATATGGTAAATATTTTAAAAAAAATTAATTTTTTAATTACTAAAAGGCAAAGAAAAGGATTTGTTATTCTTACATTATTACTATTTGTAGGCATGATTCTAGAAGTTTTTGGATTAGGTATTTTAATCCCAGCACTCTCTATTCTTTTAGACCCGGAAATAGTTGAGAAAACACTATTAATAGCTAATATTAAAAGCTTCTTTCCTGAAATTTCGCATCAAATTTTTTTATTTTATTTTTTAGGGGCAATTGTTTTTATTTATTTTTTGAAATCTTTGTTTTTAGTTTTCTTAACTCATAAGCAAAACAGATTTCTAACCAATGTTACGGCTTACATATCTAATAATTTATTTTCCAGTTATCTTAGTCAGCCTTATTGCTTTCATTTAAATAGAAATGCCTCTGAGCTCATAAAAAATATTCAGATAGAAATAAATTATTTATATACATTTTTACTTTCATTAATCACTATTTTTATAGAAGGTGGTTTTATGATTTCTGTTTTAGCCGCTCTTATATATATAGAGCCTTTGGGGGCCATTTCAATAGGAATATTTTACAGTTTTTTGTCAATAATATTTTTGCAATTCACAAAGAGAAAGCTCAACCAATGGGGTGAATTAAGGCAAGACCTAGATGCTCAAGTATCTAAAATAGCTTTAGAAGGTTTAGGAGGAATTAAAGATTTATTAATATTAGGAAAGACATCTTTTTTTATAGATCAGTATTCTAAAAAAAATTATTTAAAAGCTAGGCTTAACGCAAATCAAGGAACTGTCTCACAAATCCCAAGGTTTTATCTCGAATTGATCTCAATAGTAGGCCTAGTGAGTTTTATAATATTATTATTATTTCAGGGTAAGGATGCCACAAGTTTAATTACTGTTTTGGGAGTTTTTGTAGCTGCCACTTTTAGAATGATTCCTTCTTTAAATAGAATAATAGCAGCCACTCAGTCTATGAAATTTTACAGATCTTCAGTGGATGTTATTTACAGTGAAATAAAAAACTTTAATACGTTTGATATTAAAGCTAAGGAACAGATTGATTTTAACTTTCAAAATTATATTAAATTTAAAAACATTGATTTTGGTTTTACTAAAGAAAATAAAATTTTAAAAAATGTAAATCTAGAAATTAAAAAGGGTCAAACCATTGGAATTATTGGAGAATCAGGATCAGGAAAAAGCACTCTAGTTGATTTATTAATAGGACTACACAACCCAACTTCAGGACAAATTATAATAGATGACATTGAAGACATTCAATTAAGTCAATCATGGAAAAATAATATTGGTTACGTCTCTCAGTCTATTTATTTAACAGATGATACTATAAAAAATAATATTGCCCTTGGAGTCTCTGAAGATCATATTAATGAGTCAAGAATTATTGAGCTTTTGAAAGAAGTACAACTAGAAAACTTCATTAAAAATTTAAGAGAAGGATTCAATACAAGAGTTGGTGAAAGAGGTGTACAACTTTCTGGTGGTCAAAGACAAAGAATAGGAATAGCAAGGGCACTTTATCATAAACCAGAAATACTTATTTTAGACGAAGCCACTTCTGCTTTAGACACAGAAACTGAGAGAAACATAATGGAATCTATCAATTTCTTGAAGAAGGGAAAGACTATTGTAATGATTTCACACAGATTAAGTACTTTAAGAGGCTGTGATAATATTTTTGAAATAAATAATTCACGCTTAATTTTGAAGAAAAATATAAAGTTTGAAACTCAATAGATATTTTTGAAATAATCGATAGCCTAAAGATGAAAATCTTTAATTTTTTATCAAAGCTTTAGCGAATATTTTGCTTACTAGAACATTATGAAATTGAAAAATTTATACAAACGATTTTTGAATTGGTTTATCTATTCTATTGAACAGAAAGAATTTATAGAAAATAAGCAAGAAAAATTTAACTCAACTGTTAATAAAAAAATAATAGCAATTCAAATTCAAGTAGAAATTGAATTTTTAAAAAGATTTATTAGTTTCTCAAATGCAACTGGTTATTCCGTTATGGGGTTTGATTTTAATAAACCTCATTATAAAATTTTTGATGTACTTTTTTTTCCATTTTATATCATAAAAGAATTAGAGCAGTTTTATTTAATTAAAAAAAGCTATAGTTTTCATGCGAAACTTGGTTTGAGCCAATTCTTAAGCCCAAATTTAAGAACCCTTAGGTCACTAAAATATCTTCCAAAATCTTTTATTTTATTTTTAAAAATAAAGAGTAAGAAAGATGTTCTTCAAATTAGACATAAGGAGATTATTATAGGAGATTTAATTTATGACACATACATAAGGTATTTTAAAAAAAGCACATTAAATATTAAAGATCTCAATTTAATTTTTTTATTATCAAGGACTTATGCTGAAATAAATTACTTAGATAAAGTGTCAAAATTAATAGATATCTATTTAACAGGTTATACAGCATATACTAATGGCGGATTGCCAGCTAGAATATTCATTAAAAATGGAGTTGAAGTGTACACTTTTTCAAATTTTATTTTTGGTAAAAAATTAAGCATTAATGATTTTTCTCAAACAAAAAAGTATTGGAATTATAAATTAGATTTTTCTCAAGTAGAAAATAAAAACCTTAAGATTGATAAAGGATTAGAATTAATACAAAATAGAATAAATGGCATTAATGATTTGTCTTATATGAAAGTAAATCCTTATCAAAATATTCATCAAATTGAATTTAAAAAATTTGATGGAATTATTTTTCTTCATGATTTTACTGATAGTGGACATGTTTACAAGGGGAGTCTTTTTGAGGATTTCTATGAATGGGTAGTATTTACATTTAATTTAATAGAAAAGCATAATTTAAATATTGGAATAAAGCCACATCCTAATCAAAATATTACATCTAAGAAAATAGTTGATAAATTAAAAAAAAAATATAGCTCTTTGAGTTGGGTAGATGATAGAACACCAAATTCCCAACTTTTTAATTCTGGCATCAAGTTTGGAATTAGTGTTTATGGAACTATTTTAACAGAATTAGCTTACAAGAATATTATTCCTATTTGCTGTGGAGACAATCCAACTATTAATTATAGTTTCACTTTTAGAGCAAATTCGAAAGAAGAGTACTCAAATTTGATTTTAAATTACAAAAAGTTAATTTTCAATAAAAATAAATTAAATGAAATAGGTGAGTTTGTCTATATGCACCATATTTACTTTAGCCCCCAATAAGTTCGGAGTGATATTTTAAATTTCAAACTAATACATTTGAGATATGAAATACAGGAAATGGAGCTTAGAGGAAAAGCTAGAAATTCT
>Ga0105050_10007174_pt1 | contig 13450 bp, 14 predicted proteins | sample FRY01_FD_78088 | JGI IMG/M metagenome (GOLD analysis project Ga0105050, IMG submission 78088) | Freshwater microbial communities from Lake Fryxell liftoff mats and glacier meltwater in Antarctica - FRY-01 | ecosystem: Environmental > Aquatic > Freshwater > Ice > Glacier meltwater ... | reverse complement strand
TTGCAGCATACAGAGACAGAGAGCACAGAGAAACACAAGGCAATTATTTAGAACTAGTAAGAATTGCAAAAGAAGAGAAGATTAAAAAGTGGCGTGGAGAGTCTTTGTTTCCCGACGGAACAAAGGATTCTATCATACTAGATGATTTATCTGATTTAAATGTTAATAAAGTTAAAAGCGGAAAGAAAAGTGTTGATATTTTCAATAGTTTTGTCGCTGATAAAGCTAAGAGCATTTTGATTATAGAGAACGATCATTTTAGACAACAGTTTTTTGCTGATCGATTTAGTAATAATATTTTGACATTTTGCGACGACTCTAGTAAAGCAGTTGACGCATTGAATCAAAAGGAATATGACTTGATCTGTTTTGATTATGATCTTAAGCTGGAGAGCAAGGGAGATACGGCTGCTTTCTACTTAATAGAGAATAACAAGTCTCCAGATTGCAAAGTTATGATCCATAGTAATAATCCAGAAGGATCTCATAAGTTATCAGTGGCACTTGGCGGAGAGAGAGAATTAGAAATTTGTTCTTTTGATACGCTATATTCATTATACAAAGGAAAAGAAGATGCCTAAAGAAGTATCCCCCGCAGAAAAATCATTAGTAATAAGCCTAATGGTTAATGGAAAAGGACAAAGAGAAATAAATAGAATGACTGGCATCAGCAGAGGATATATTCGAGATCTCGCTAAGACCATTGGATTTCAATTTAAGAGGAATGGTTTTGAAATACTAGGGAAGCTTTGTATTTGTGAAAATTGTGCTTCTTTCTTTCGCAGACCACCTAGCAAGGTGTATAGAGTAAAATCTACGTTCTGTTCTTCTTCTTGCAAGATGACATACATGAAAGGTATTAATCACCCAAGCTGGGGACAAGGAGAACGATCTATTACATTCTCTCAATGGTGCAAAAATCAATCGTTTTACAAGCAATGGAGAGAAGAGGTTCTGGATAGAGACGATCACAGGTGTATCATAAGCGGAAGAACAGACAACCTAGAAGCTCACCATATTTTGCCAAAACAAGAAAGTTTTCACCCCGAAGAAGCTTTTAATGTAGACAACGGAATTACTTTAAATAAAGAAGTTCACCAAGAGATACATAAAATGATTAGAGAAGGATGGGGATTTGAAGACTGTATTACTAAATTAAAACAAGATTACAAAACCATTGATAATGGATTAAAAGATGAAGACGAAGATTAATAAAATTTATTTTCAAATAGATAATAACGACAGTAATGTTATAGAACTAACTAGTGCTAAGGACAATAACAAGATTTGTTTTGCTTTGGCAACAGAAAAAGAAGATTTAAATTTTGTTATTAATAATTTAATAGAACATTTTATAATTAATAACGATTATAATGATAATGCGTTTATTTATATTGTGCAGTGCATAAGAAGCAATGGAAAACTAAGTAAATTTGGCGTTATAATAGATAGCGTACAATATTTAATATAAAGGACAGAGAATGAAAAAGACAGTTGTTATCACAGGAATTTTAGGACAAGGTGCATCATATGCTGCCGATTTATATTTGTCAAAAGGCTACCGAGTAGTTGGAGTTTATAGGCGGACAGCCCACAGAGATCTGTGTAATGTTCTCCATAATATAAGCAACCCTGATTTTATATTATACGAAGGAGATATAAGTGATACGTCTAGCATAGTAGATAGCTTAAAACAATTTCAACCAGAGCTATACTTAAATTTTGCAGCACAATCACATGTTGGATCTTCGTACACTCAGCCGCTAATCACCGCTGAGACTGACTACTTAGCAGTAGGCAGAATTTTAGAATCAATTAGATTATATAAGCCAGATACGAAATTTTGGCAAGCTTCAACTTCGGAAAGATATGGTAATTTTTCAGAGACACAGTCGATAGACACTCCTGTATTTCCTATCTCTCCTTACGCGGTAGCCAAAGTAGCCAGTGAGCATTTGGTTAAAATGTATAGATACACTTATAAGCTTCATGCTTCTTTTAGCATTATGTTTAACTATGAATCCCCACGAAGATCTAAGGAATTTGTTACTAGAAAAATAACAGACTGGATTGGAAAAAGCTTTAACATAGCAGAACAATTAGCTATGAAGGATATAGCAGAAGAAAAATTCATATCTATTCCTTCTGCTTTTGGAAAACTTGCTAGTCAAGAAAATTTTCAGCCACTAAGACTAGGAAATATAGAGTCTTTTAGAAGCTGGACTCATTGTGCTGACACCATCGAAGGAGTTGATTTACAACTTTCTCAAGAAAATCCTATTGATTATGTTATCGGATTAGAAGAAACTCACTCTGTCAAAGAATTTTTGGACGAAGCGTTTTGTGCGATAGGAATAGACAACTGGAGACCATACGTTGTCTTCGATAAATCTTTTGTTAGACCCTCGGATGTCAATAAACTTCATCCGGTGTCGACTCCAATCCAAAAAGACCTTGGATGGAAACCTAAGCATACATTTAAGGATCTAGTAAAAGAAATGGTAAAGTTTGATATTTCTATTAACAGAAAATAAGGACTAGTTATGAATAAGAAAGATTTAAGTGCTAAGATATTAATAACGGGAGCTACTGGATTCTTAGGGAAAAACGTAGTGAAGAAATTCACACTAGAAGGATTTGATCATTTAGTTCCAGTTGGAAGAAAAGATTTTGACCTACTGAATAAAGAAGACGTAGAGTATATGGTAAGAACCATATCTCCTGATATCATTATTCACTTAGCAGCAACTGTTGGAGGGATCGGGGCAAACCTAAAATCCCCAGGTAAATTTATCTATGAAAATCTGTCTATGGGCTTAGGTCTAATAGAACAAGCTAGAATTAACAAAGTCAAAAAATTTGTTCATATTTCTACAGTATGCAGTTATCCTAGGATTCTGCCAATTCCTTTTAAAGAGGATGATCTGCATAATGGACTCCCTGAAATCACCAATTCTCCTTATGGCATAGCTAAAAAAACTTTAGGTATATTGTTACAAGCATATAAGAAGGAATATAACTTCAATAGCGTGTACTTAATCCCTACAAACCTCTATGGTCCACATGATAGCTCAAATTTGGACACTAATCATGTTATTCCTGCTATAATAATTAAGACCATACTTGCTAAGTCTTCAGGTGCTCCTTTTATATCTTGTTGGGGAGACGGTTCTGTTACTAGGGATTTTCTATATGTAGAAGATTGTGCTAATGCAATATATCAAGCTACTATGAAAATAAACACGCCTATAGAGATCAACATAGGAAGCGGAAAAGAGATATTGATATCTGATTTGGTTAAATTGATTATTAGATTAGTTGATTACAAAGGAGATATCCATTGGGACGTTACTAAGCCCAACGGACAACCTAGAAGATGCTTAGATATTACCAGATCTAAAGAATTACTAGGGTGGGAGCCAGAGATTGGTTTTGAAGATGGATTAAAACAGACAATCAAGTGGTATGAGAAAGAATTGTTGTCATGAATCATAATAGTTCTACTAGACCAGAGATGGATACTCCAGAATATAAAAGCTGGAGATATGCTGTATTAGCAAGGGACAATTTTACGTGCCAGCTAACGCAGTCCAAAGAAGGTCTACAGGTTCATCACGTTGTTCCGTGGAGCCAAAATGAAAAACTTAGATACAATGTCAGCAACGGCATCACTCTTTGTAGGTCGGCACATGAAATGGTAACTGGTCACGAAGATAAGTACGAGGATATATTTAAAGAAATCATTAAAAAGAATTCTTCAAATCAATACAAAAGAGGCGGGCCGAACCCTAGGAAGAAAATGAAGTATAAAATGAAAGATCCAAAGATGAGATTTTAATATGCCTAAAGAAATAAAAATATTAGTTGACTCAAGAGAACAAAAGCCGTGGGAGTTTTCCATAGAAGAGAACACAAAGTCGGGCTTTATTACTAAGATAACTTCTTCTGAGGTTATAAAGTTAGACCAAGGTGATTACACAGTAGAAGGCCTAGAGGATAAAATTATAATCGAAAGGAAAAGTGGCCTTTGTGAATTATTCGTAAATTATACCCCGATAGAAAACAAAAAAAGGTTAGAGGCTGAGTTTGTAAGAATGCAAGGAATAAAGCATAAATATATAGTCATAGAATCAAATCTAGACGCAGACACAATGAGAATGAGCCTACAACAATTCAAGTATCCTATTCCCGCAAGCAAGATAGTAGCATGGATACTTGAGTTAGAGCTAAAATATCAAGTCACACCAATTTTTGCCGGTAACGCTGGTAAGAAAATCGCCCGATTACTATTTGACCAAGCGGCAAGGTTATATTTATGATAGATAAAGATAAATTCGGTTGGCTGGATTTGCCTAATATTCCAGATGAAATATATAATCCTTTTTTGGACGATCACTACGGAGTTATGCATGATCCAATAGAAGAGTTTATGTGCTTTACATTGGACATTCAGTATTTGCATTTTGTTTGCAAAGAGATTCTTAATATAGAGTTGTTACCATTTCAATTAGCTATATTAGATAGGCTCTGGAACAAAAGACTTCCTATGCTTATAGCAAGCAGAGGGGCTGGAAAGAGCTTTATTATTGGTGTCTATTCCTTACTCAGGTTATTGCTAAGTCCCGGTATTAAAGTTGTATTAGTCGGTTCTTCTTTCAGACAATCCAAGCAAATTCATGACTATATTGTAAGTATTTGGGATAGAGCACCAATCTTAAGAGATATTGCTGGTAAAAATTCTGGTCCTAAAAAATCCGTAGATCGTTATGAGTTTTTTATTGGAACTAGTGTTGCAACTGCTTTGCCAATTGGAGACGGTTGTCTAAGCTCTAATACTCTTATGACTTATGAAAATAAAATTGGGTATATATCAGAAGATATTCCAGAAGGAACAACAGTAGATGAGAGCGTCTTCGTTAGAGACAGGAATGTCTATGGTAACTTCGGATTTAACAACTCAGATGAAGCTTATTATAATGGGATTAGACCAACTAAGATAATAACTACCGAGCTAGGATTTAGCTACGAAGGAACTCATAATCATAAAATGAAAGTTTTAAGAGATGGAGAAATTAAATTTATCAGATCTGACGAAATGGTAGTCGGAGAGACAATTCTTATAGATAAGTCTGATAGATGGCATAATGAATCTCTCTCTCGTTCCGATACGCTATACTATAATCTTGGGCTTGAAAGCAACGATATTTTCTTAAAAGAAATGCTTAGTGCAAATAAAGAACAAATGTCTGATTATCTAAGAGGATTTTTTGAACAGCATTTGTCTTCTGGATTAGTCTTCAGTAATATTAATTATTTTTCTTTAAAGTGTAACAATGAAGAATCTATTAAGATAATTCAAAATGTTTTATTACATTATTCAATTATAAGCGAAAGAACGAACAACAAGTTAATTATTAAAGACAAAAGTAGTTTATTCAATCTAATAGATAAAATATGTGTTCATCTCGATAGATTTAAAAATATGTTTAGTCTTGACACAAATACAGATAATATTTATTATGATAAAATTTCTAGCATAGAAGATGGAGAATGTGCTACATACGATGTTCATGTTCCTAGTGGTCATGAATATACAGCAAATGGATTTTTTAGTCACAACAGTAAAATTAGAGGTATTCGTGCCAATATCATTATTTCAGATGAATTTGCTTCTATTCCTGAAGAAATTTTTAATGTAGTTATTCAGGGCTTTGCGATTGTGGCAGACAGTCCAGTAGAGAAGGTGAAAGAACAATCTCTTATATACGATCTAAAGAAAGCTGGCTTATGGACAGAAGAATTAGATGGTGAATATAAAAATAAGAATAAAGGCAATCAAATTATATATTCTGGAACAGCATATTATGCTTTTAATCATTTTTATAAATATTTTTCGAAATGGAGAGAAATTATTTCTTCTAATGGAGATCCAAGTAAGCTAAACTCTATTATAGATGCTAATGATCCATTGTCTGATGGGTTCAACTGGAAAGACTATTGTATTATCCGTATTCCATACACGGCTTTACCAAAGGGATTTCTAGACCAAGGAATTTTAGCACAGGCCAAAGCTACTTTAAATACTAATCAATTCTTATGCGAATATGGTGGAGTATTTGCAAAAGATAGCGATGGATTTTACAAAAGATCTATCATTGACGCTGCAACTACTACCAAAAGTATAAAAGTTCCATCTGGGAAGTTAGTTCAATTTAGTGCTTCAAAAATCGGAGATCCAAAAAAGAGATATGTTATGGGGATCGATCCTGCTGCAGAAAGAGACAATGCAGCTATTGTTATACTAGAAGACAACGAAGAATATCGTTCTATTGTTCATTGTTGGACAACTAATAGAAAGAAATTCACAAGTTTAAAAAATAAAGCGAAAGATTCTAATCAAGACATAACAGATGATTACTATAGATTCATAGCCAAAAAGATTAGACAACTAATGCGTGATTTTAACGTAGATAGAATTTGCATGGATAAAAACGGCGGCGGAATAGCCATTGCAGAAGCTTTGTCTAGCAGAGATACGTTTTTAACTGATGAATTTCCTGTTTTTGAAATTATTAATCCAGATGTTCCTAAGCAATGCGACATAGAAGAGGGGCTGCATTTATTAGAACTAGTTATTCCAACTACTAATCTCAACAGCGAGGCTAATCATGGAATGCTCAAAGACATTCAGGACAAAATTTTATTATTCCCTAGATTTGATACAGTAGAACTAGAAAAGTCTATAGTATTAGACGGAATGAATGAAGATATTTTTAGTTCTTTTGAAGAGTTGGTCAACGAAGTAGAAGAGCTTAAGAATGAACTTTCTTCCATTGTTATGACCGGAACATCTATTCTAGGTGCTGAAAAATTTGATACACCAGAAGTCAAAATGGAAGGTGCAAAGAAGGGAAGATTAAAAAAGGATAGATACTCGGCATTGTTATATGCTAACTATTATACTAGAAATAAGAATAAACAAGAGCCTAGCTTGTCTATGTCTTATAAAGTTGTCGGTAATAATAAGATTTCTACAACCAAAAACAATAACAACAATAATATGTATACTGGATTTGGAGTAGCTAAATTTGGACAATCCGATTGGGCTAAAAAAGGATCTCCAGGTTTTTACAAAAGATCAGAATAATGTCTGTATACTAATATGAAACGTAATTCAATTACAATTGAAATGGACAAATATGACGCCAGGATACAAATCTTTTAACGGTAATAATAAATCTAAAGTATTATCGGAATATTCTAATACTGTTGATAAATTTGACTCACTCCTTAGAAAGAGCACAGCTTTTACTAATGAAATAGTAAGTGACATAATTGTTAGACAACCATTTAGTAAAGATGATTATGAATATTTTCGTCCTAACGAATCTATCCCTGGTAGATTCAATGATCTAATTAAGATGTGTAGATCTTCGTATCACAAAATGGGAATTATCAGAAACGTTATTGATCTTATGACAGATTTTGTTTCTGATGGATTTAAAGTAGTTGACGCTGATCCCGAAAGAAATAAATTTTTCCAACTATGGCTAAAACAAACTAATTTTACTGATATTATACAGGAATTTACTAAGCACTATCTAATTGATAACAATGTTGTCCTAAAGAGAATAACAGCAAAGATGACTAAATCAGTCCAAAGCGTATGGGAAAAATCCATAGCCGGTGCTGATGTCAAGATGTATAAGCCAATAAAAGAATTTGGAACTAAAGAAATTCCATGGAGATACTCTTTTTTAAATATTGTTAATTTGAACTGGACAGGAGGAGAGCTTGGTAAGTTAACTGGAACCTCTGGTCTAAGTATTACTCTGTCTCCTAACATTATTAGCAAGATACGTTCTAAAGTTAAAATGGATGCTGAGTCGGTCAAAGATCTTCCAGAAGATTTTAGAAAACAAGTCTTAAGCGGACAGGCTAATTCTTTTGAATTAGATATGTCCAAAATATACATGGCTCATGGAACTAAGAATTCTTGGGACTTTTGGGCTTCTCCAACACTAGAAGCAATTCTTTCAGATGTTCTTTATAAGCAAAAGCTTCGTCAAGCAGAAATGTCTGCATTAGACGGTGTTATTAACGTTATTAGACTTTGGAAACTTGGAGATCACAAAGCAGGAATTCTTCCAGACCAAGGTGCTGTAGATAAATTATTAAATATTTTACAGGCTAATACCGGCGGTGGAGCCATGGATCTCGTTTGGGACTCCATGATTGAGATGCAGCCATTCTATCCTCCTATTGATAAAATACTAGGATCGGATAAATACGAACAAGTTAATAAAGATATCCTGATTGGACTTGGGGTTCCCGAAGTACTGCTTGGTGGGAAAGGTGCCAATTTCTCTAACAGTTTTATTCAACTCAAGACATTAGTAGAGAAATTAGAGAATGTTAGACGAAAATTGTTTGCTTTTATAAATAATGAACTATCTATAGTTTGTGAATCAATGGGTTTTGATTCTTTACCAGTGGTTCAGTTTGGTTCTATCGCTGATGACGAAGGCACTACTAAAAAATTAATTGTTGGGCTTCTTGACAGAGGAATAGTAAGTGCAGAAACAGTTCTAGAGATATATGGACATGATTTTAAAATTGAAAAGAAGAGACTTGAGGATCAAAAGAATCAATTTGAAATAAAGGGTCCATTTAAGACAGAAGAAGATGCTCCAACGAACGGGAGACCTTTTATGGGAAAAGACAACCTTAAGAGGAAAACAAGGGTTGCGAAACCTAGAACAACGGCTATTACCGGAATGTCCTTTATTGATAAGATTGATGAATATTATATTCCAATTTATTTGGAACACATCCAAGTTAAAAATCTTAGACAAATAACAAATGATCAAAAGCTAGAACTAAATGACATAAGGTCATATATATTGTCTTGTATTAAACCTAGTGATAAGATACAAAGCGAAAATGACTTAGTTTCTATTCTAGAAGAGAAAAGAACACCTAGTTCTGAAGTGTTAGACTTAATTAAAAATAATATATCTTATTTTGTTAAGCAAAACGAAGCACAGCCAACTATACAACAAAGAAAAATGATAGAATCTCTCTCTTGGACAGAAATAATGGAGAACGAAAATGAAGATTAATGTAGAAATAGATAGCATTACTAAAGAATATAAACTAATGATTAATGGAGAAGAGGTTCCTACTGCGGACATTAAATCTCTTACCGCTGGTTGGTATAATTATTCAGATGAGGAAAAAGATCTCAATGAAACATTTTTTAATGTAACGTCTATGAGTTCTCTTGATGGTACCAGAAATAGCTTTGGTTTTTCTTTTAATAACAAAGAATCTCTTGATTATAAAGACGAAGTCTATTCTATCTCTGATGAGATTGGAAAAATTTCTAAAAATGCCAAACGCTCTAGAGCTATGGCACGTATCTTAAAACAGAAAAAATAATTGTTATGTATAATATTATATATTTGGTATTAATATGATTATATTTCCAGAAGAACACGATATCGAAGATAAGATTCTAGCCAACACTAAGGCTAGTGTTCTAATTTCTGATTTGTCAAAACTTGAAAAAGATCACAAAGTTGAAGTAGAACAGAGTTTTAAAGATTTTCCAGTTGTTGCGTCAGTGGAGATAGAATATAACAAAGATCATCCAGATCTAGCTTATTTCTCTGCTGTTTTAGCATCGGTTGGACTAAATCGCAACGGTGATTTATTCACTCCACAAGAAATGTGGAAAGCTCGCAACACCATTATCAACACTCCATTTAATAATCTTCACAAAGAAAAAGATATAATTGGACACATCTATAGTGGTCGCTGTCTTGACAAAGAGAAAAATGTAATTACGTCAGACACTCACGATGATTATTTTGACATTGAATGCGATCTAGTGGTTTATAAAAATATTTTCCCAGAGATAAGCGATCAAATTACAGATGGTGCATTAAATAATTCTGTCTATGTCTCAATGGAATGTATGCTAGGTAACATAGCCTATGCTTTTGAGAACGAAGATGGAACATTGCAAATAGTTAATCGTAATAAAAATACAGCATTTCTTACTAAGTATCTACGTGCGTATGAAGGCCCAGGAACATATGCTAATAGAAAAATTCATCGCGTCTTAAAAGATATAAGATTTTGTGGCTTAGGAAATGTTAATGATCCCGCAAATCTGAATAGTGTTTATACTAAAATCAAAGACACTACTTTAGACAACACAAAAGCTTTTGCTTATATAAATAACACAAGTGTTATAAATACCGATGTAGAGCAAAATGAAAACGAAGTTTTATGTATAGCTAACACTATAAAAGAAAAGGAAAAAAATATGTCACTTGAAAAATTAACACAAGACTTAGAACAAGCTAACGCTTCACTAGAGACTGTTAATAAAGAACTAGAGTCTAAAAAGGCTGAGCTTCTTGTTGCTACTCAAAGCGTTACTGATGTTACTTCGGAATTAGAAGGCTTTAAGAGCAAGCTAGAAATTGCTACTTCTAAAATTACTGAGATAACAGAAGAGAAGAATACTATCTCGGCAGAACACGAAGCCATCAAAGCAGAGCTTGGTGTTATTAAAGCAGAGATAAAAGATGCTAAGGATAAACAGGTTATAGCAGAAAGAATTCAGAAGTTAACCGATCTCAAGGTTAATGTTTCTGATGAAAGAAAAGCTGTAATTGCTACTATGTCTGAAGTTCATTTTAATGAATTGATTGCTTGGACCCAAGAAGTGTCAGCAACCAAAGCACCAGAAAAAATTGAAGATCTAAAGACAGAGTCAGTTCTTGCTGATGATAAAGATTTGAATGCACTTGCTAATCTTCAAGAAGATGAGACAAACAGCAAAGTTAAAGTTGCTGAAAAAATTGTTAATTCTTTGATTAGTTCAAGAAAAAGAAAATAATAAATAAAATAATGCAAATTATTTTAAATATATAAATTTGTTTTGTATAATATTTTGAAAGTTTTAAATAAACAGGAGATTAAAAATGGCTCTTAAAGCTGATAGACAGATAGATGCATGGGAAATTCGTTACTTTCTAAATGAAACTGCTGCACCTGGTAACATTGTTGTTATAAGCACCGCTGGCAGTGGCTCTGCTATGGATGCTGTTGACAACCTTGCTACCGTAGTGGCAAGTTCTTCAGGTGCTCGTCCTTTGGGTATGCTGTTAAATCAATTTGTAAATCTTGATCTTAGCAAGTTCCCCATTAACTGGCACAAAGATCAGTCTCAAATTGGAGATAAGGCTTCAATCGCCACTAAGGGTTGGTTTGTAACTGACCGTATTACTGGAACTCCAGCGGCTGGTGATTTTGCAGTTCTTTCTAGCTCGGGCACTATCACTGGTGTAGCACCCAATGCTACTACCTGGAACAAAATAGCTAATCCACAGGTTGGATCTTTCCGCACTAAGAAAGATGAATCTGGCTATGCATCCGTTTACATCGATCTATAATTCATAAACACTAACTGAACAACAAACACTATACCCAAGGAGACGAAAATGTTATTTGAAGATATATCAGAAACTGATAAAAAAGAGATGGTGACACTACTCAAGGACACCGGATCTGACGATACCTCTGTCTGTGGCCCCGCACAGAAAGCTTTTGCTGCGGCACTTGAAACACCACTGAAACAAGGTATTTTGACTGGCGATATTATCAACGGAATCTTTACAGTCACTCAGTTTGATCCCAATGTTCGCATTGAGTATCCTGTTGACTTCTTCCGTCCTGATAATGCACATGAATTTGTTGCGTATACTATTCCTAATCAAGGAAAGATACCACAGAAGCATGTTGAAGGCGATTACGTAACCGTTCCAACTTTTGATGTTGGTATTTCTATTGACTTCTTGAAAAAGTATGCTAAAAATGCTCGTTGGGACATTGTCAGCAGAGCTATGGAAGTAATGGAAGCCGGCGTTAAGAAGAAAATGAACGATGATGCTTGGCACACTCTGTTGAGTGCTGGTTTTGATCGTAGTCTTTTGACTCACGACCAGAATGCCTCAGCAGGTCAGTTCACCAAGAGACTTATCTCTATTATGCAGCTAACCATGCGTCGGAATGCTGGTGGCAACTCCACTAGTTTAAACCGTGGCAAGCTTACCCATCTCTATGTTTCTCCCGAAGCACTAGAAGATGTGCGTAACTGGGGCGTAGATCAGATTGATGAAATCACTCGTAGAGAAATATTTGTTTCTAGCGATGGTTCATATAATAAGATATATAATGTTGTTCTTGCTGAACTTGATGAGCTTGGAGATGGTCAGGAATATCAGGAATACTACGAGAAGACTCCCGCTGCCGGTGCCGCTAATAACGGAATGGCTGCTGGAGATGTAGAACTGGTTGTTGGTCTTGACTTAAGCAGAAACGATTCATTCGTTATGCCTGTCGGCGAACCACTCCAGATCATGAATGACCCCACTCTTGATAGAGAACGAAGAATCGGTTATTATGGGACTGCTAATTACGGAGTTGGTGTTCTTAACAACCTCCGTGTTCTGCTCGGCTCACTATAATTTAAATTAATCTAAATAACCAATACGAATATCACATGCTAACGCTTGTGATATTTTTTTGTTTGTATATTATTATGTCTAATAAATACACAATTGAAACGTCACGCTTTCTCCCTGATAGACCAAGGAACACACACATGGGCCGATTTAGAAAGAAGCCGGTCACCATCGAAGCAATCACGTTCGACGAACTTGTGGCCTACGGCAAGGAAAACGGCGTGAATGATATGTCGTTCAACTACAAAGGGCAAGCCCTCACGTATGAGAATGATGATTGTTATCTCGTACCCACGCTAGAGGGAATGATGCGATTCAATCGTGGCGACATGCTTATCACGGGCGTAAAGGGCGAGATATACCCGTGTAAACGAGACATTTTTGATATGACCTACGAACGACAATGAAAGCCTTCACCCTAATCGAGATGCTTGTGGTCGTGACGATCATCGTGGGGTTGATCTCGATTATGTTACCGAGTATTAGAAAAGCAAAGTTTGAGGCGTGGTTGACAACTCAGCATTACATGCTGAAAAGAAATATAGACGAGGCAGTAATGCGTGGAGCAATACGAAATCCTCACCACTACGAAGCTGCATTAAGACATGTCGGGTGGCAGGTTGAAATGGTAAGAAAACGATACAGATAATCTACAGGAAATACGATATGAATCTGCAATTCCAACTACTTGCCGACACCCCACATCCGCAAAATAAACTGATGGCCATCATCAACGTCAGTGTGGTCGATCTGGACACGGGTCAACCTCCCATTGATCCATTAACAGATCAGCCGTGGGTTATCTCGTTTGCGTCAGACTTTGCTGACGCTGGCCTTGTTGATGCTCAGGTACACGAACTTCACAGGGCATTTCTGACTAGGGTGGCCATCGCTGCCAGAGGTCGAGCAGC
>Ga0105050_10007171_pt1 | contig 13455 bp, 17 predicted proteins | sample FRY01_FD_78088 | JGI IMG/M metagenome (GOLD analysis project Ga0105050, IMG submission 78088) | Freshwater microbial communities from Lake Fryxell liftoff mats and glacier meltwater in Antarctica - FRY-01 | ecosystem: Environmental > Aquatic > Freshwater > Ice > Glacier meltwater ... | reverse complement strand
GCCCGCGACAAGGCCACGACACTGGCCAAAAGCATCAAGGGCGTGGCTTCCGTCAGCAACAAATTGACGGTTAAAGGTAGTTAAAGGCTGCATTTCTAAAAGACTGTCTTCAAACGGCCATAAAAAAACCTCCCTCAGGAGGTTTTTTTGTGCCGGAATCAACGGGTATTCAGTGCTGCATCAAGGACGGACAATGATGTCATTGCGCACGGCGCGGACATTCTTGGCATTGCGTGCAATTGTCTCTGCCCGGGCTTTTTCTGCGCCAGACTTTGCGAAGCCCGACAGTTGAACTGTGCCGTTGAGCGTTTCAACATTAATCGCGGCAGCCGATACCGTTTTGTCTTCAACCATCCTGGCTTTCACAGACGTTGTGATGGCAGCGTCATCGATATAGGCGCCAGCTGTTTCCTGTCCACGCACAACAGCGCAGCCGGTGGTCAAAACAGTCATGCCAGCCAAGGCAGAGAATGCACAGACGAGTGCGGTGGTACGAAGGGTAGTGCGATTGAAGTTCATGGTTTTTTCCTCTTGAGTTGGTTTACTGACAATGGTGCAAAGTTTTAAAGGCCTGCCTGTCAGCGGCACCACGCTGACGGCCTGCGGGTAAAAATCTGATAAAGCTTCAGTCATTCAGCCAGTCAGCCAGCTCGTCAGCATGCTCTTCTTCCTCGGCCAAAATATCTTCCAGCAGGCGGCGGGTGGTACTGTCCTTGTCGCCAATCAGCGCAATCATCTGGTGGTAGGCTTCTACTGCCACGCGCTCGGCGATCAGGTTCACGCGCAACATGGTTTTCAAATCGTTGGATTCGTCATAGTCCGCATGGCTGCGTGCAAGAAGCGTGCTGGGCGAAAAGTCCGGCTCGCCGCCGAGTTGCACAATACGTCTTGCTATGCGGTCAGCATGGGCTGACTCTTCATTGGCATGCACCATGAACTCTTCAGCAATTTTGGGCGATGCCAAGCCACTGGCCATGAAGTGGTGACGCTTGTAGCGCAGCACGCAAACCAGCTCGGTCGCCAGCGAATCATTCAGCAGTTTGATGATGGCTTCACGGTGCGGACCATAGGCGGGTGTCACGGCACCGTCGTCCAAACTCTTGCGAGCGGCTTTTAAACCCTCGTCGTTCAGCTTTAATTGGTCACTCAAGTCTTTTTGTGGCGTTTTCATGGTGCGTCTTTCAAGGGTCGTTTTACTTGTCTCGAATACTGTCTCACTGCTTCGCGTGGCAGCAGTGACAGCAAAGTGGTGGACAGCTTGGTCGCTTTCAGAGCTGCTACAACCAGGCCAGTAACTGACACCAACCGCCAGGGCCTGACCAATGCTGCGGCAGCGCCAATTCCGGCGGCAATGCCTAGTAATTGCAGCGGCTTGTCGCGCGCATAGTTACGCATAAACGGTCTGCCAATATCTATTGCCAGGTGCATTGGATGGTACTGCCACCAGGCCATCATGGCCTGGGTGAAGACCTGCCACGTGCTGCTGCGGTCTCTGCTGGTTTGGGCGTCAACCGTCTGCTCCTCACTTGAGCCACGAAAGCCGTTTGGCTCTTCATTCCCCGCGCGCCCATCGTCTCGCGCCATCTGGCGAACCAAGGCTTTGCGGGATGCCGCCAATCGCGCTTGAGGTGAGTCGGGTGTCGGTGTAATGGCTGTCATGGAATAGGTTTCAGGACACAGCTCGAAGCGCCTGGATATCGCTGTCAATTTGCGCTTTGAACTCTGTAAAGCGTGCCTCGGAGAAAGGAGCTTTTGCTTTCGCAATGGCCACCAGCATCAATACAAGTGCACTACCGGGGACTGCAAGCAACACCCAGTGAAACTGGTTGTTCAGTGTCCCCAGCATCAGTGCAATGCCAGTAAACAAGACAAACACCAGACCGCAAAACCCCGCGACTGCCCAAGCCATGTAGCGCTTGATCAGCATGGAGCCAGCTTGCGTAGCCTCCTGGTGAAATAACGCACTGTAAGCAGAAACATGCTCCACCAGCAAATCGGGGCGCTGTATCAGAGTTGAAAAAAGCGGGTGCAGCATGGGTCAGTCAGGTGATTATTCAGAAGGTTTTTTTGAGAGCTGGTGTTGATCAATAACGGTTGCGGTTACGGGCAGTTGAAACCAGCAGGGCAACGGCTGCGCCTACAGCGGCGGCAATCATCACTGACTGCACGGGCTTGTCAGCAACATAGCGGCTCGTGGCAGCGCTGTAATGCGAAAGAGAGTCACGCGCCCTGTCCTTGGCGTGCATCGCCATGTCCATGCCCTGATGTGCATATTCCTCCGCCTTGCGTGAAAACTTTTCCAGCGCTGGCTGTACACCGTTGCGCAGGTTGTGAATCTTTTCATCAGCCACGTCCAGCGCATGATTTGCGTAGTTGCGGGTCGAATCGATTGCTTTGTCAGCAGAATTCACCAGGCTGTCGGCAGCCTGGCGGGTATTCTGTTGGGTGGAGGCAGAGGTAATCATGGCGTTTCCTTGGGTTAAAAAAGTGGATAAAAAATGAGATTAGAAATGCAAAAAGAAAATCAGAGGTGGCGACTAGACGATGGTGAAATCAGTTCTTTCTGGTCAGACTGATCACAAAAGTGACAATCGCGATGATGGCGAAAATAAAGAACAGGATCTTGGCAATTTCAACCGCACCAGCAGCAATTCCGCCGAAGCCGAAGAGGGCAGCAACGAGCGCGATGATCAAGAAAATGACAGAGTAGTGCAGCATGAGCGCCTCCTTTTTTTAAAAGCAAGTGTTGAATTTATTTGAAGTAGAACGCTTTAGCGGGCAGACCCCAAACACCTGCTGCAAGCTTATGGTGGGCAGAGGATTTTGATCATCGGCTTTAGTCTTACGCCTTTGTCAGCGCTACATCCCAGCCCGTGTAGGAGGGAGCCGACGGAGCCTTGGTGTGGCGATTGGCCTGCGCCATGGGCGACCAGTGTGTGCTGGTAATTAAACGATCGTCGGTTTAATTGTTGACACAGCCTAACGATCCTTCGGCAATACTGCGCTAATCCTGGTGCCTGCCTGAGGGCTGGTGGTGACGGTCAACCGCCCACCTGCCGCCTCTACCCGGTGGCGCATGCCTGTCAGGCCGTGGCTGTTTGGATTGACGGCGTTTGAATCAAAACCGTTTCCGTTGTCGCGTACTTCAACCGTGATGTAGCCGTCCATGTTTTCCAGGCGGATGACAATTTGCGTGGCTTCTGCATACTTGCCAATGTTGGTGAGTGACTCTTGCACCAGCCGGTAAACCGTCAGCTGCGCAGAACCGCCGAGGTCAACATTTTCCAGATCAGTTGTGATCGTCAGGTCGGCGCGCTGTCCAAACTCGCGTGCCAGAATTTCCAGTGACGCGACCAAGCCCAGGTGCGACAGCGAGGAAGGCCGCAGGTCTTCAACAATTCGGCGCTTCAGTGCAATACCGCTGTTCAATGTGGTGGTCAGGTGTGCCAGGCGTTCAATCGCCTCTGGCTGGGTGGCACTCAAGCGTGATTTGAGCCGTGCTACATCGAGTTTTGCAGCCGTCAACAGCGCACCCAATTCGTCGTGCAATTCGCGCGCCAGGTGGCCGCGCTCGTCTTCGCGCACATTTTGCAAGTGGGTGGCCAGCTCGGCCAGGTTGGCGGTGCGTTCACGCACCTGCAAATCCAGCTGGTCACGCTCGCGCTGGAGCGATTGCTGCTCCCGAATACCGGCATTGAGCAGTGCCCTGGTTTGCAGCAGATACATGTAAAAAGCCAGCAGACCGACAATCGCCAGGATGGAAACACCAATGCGCGACAGCAGCAATGTTTGCTTGATCTGAGCATGCCCTTGCTCCATTTTGCGGATACTGGCGGCAGCCAGCTTGGTTGTTTGCTCACGAATCGCCTGCATGTGCTCCTTGCCCACATCAGTGCTCAATACAAAGCGCCAGGCTTCTTCCTTGTTTTCCCGGCGCATGCGGATTGACAGATCCAGCTCGGCCAGCTTGCGTGAAATGTGCCGTGACATGATGCCAAATTCAGCCAGTTGTTCTTTGTAAGGCGTGAATATCTGCCGCAACAAGTCAAGTTCCTGGTTCACGTGATTAATGGCGTTGGTATAGGGCTCCAGATACCGCTCATCACCCGTCAGCAGAAAGCCGCGCTGGCCGGTTTCAGCGTCAAGAATGGTTTGCTTCAAGTCATTCAGCGCGCCACGCGTCAACTGGGCGTTTTCGATTTCAGCAACGGCATCGCTGGAGCTTCGAAAGCTCGCCTCGTTGATAAAAATCAATCCGGCAACGACCAACACCGCCAGTGGCAGGACAATCGCCATTCTCGGAAGTCTCAAAAAATTCACGGGAAGCTCTCCTACAGGGTTTACGTCCAATGTCGGCAATAATTGGATTTCAAAATCGTTTTGAATGGTGGGCTCGCCCGCCTGTATCAGTCACCTGAGATCTACGGAGAAAAAACAACATGATCAAGATCGGCATAGTAGACGACCACGCCATCGTGCGTTCCGGGCTCAAGCAGTTTTTTTCTGAGCATGTTGACTTGCGTGTTGCAGGCGAGGCCGCAAGTGGCCGTGAAGCGATTGACCTGGTGCGCAATGTCGAGCTGGATATTTTGGTCATGGACTTGTCCATGCCCGGCCAAAGCGGGATTGATGCGCTGGCCATGATTCGTGCCAAGGCACCCGACGTTGGGATTTTGATTTTGAGTGGCTACCCCGAGGAGCATTACGCCGTGAACCTGATTCGCCAGGGAGCGAGCGGCTATTTGAACAAGGAATGCGACCCGGCAGAAATTGTTGATGCGATACGCGTGATATCCCTGGGCAAGCGCTACATCACGCCAAGTGTGGCGGAGCTGCTGGCCCAGCAATTGAACCGCCCGCAGGACATGGCGTCGCACGAGCAACTGTCGGAGCGTGAGTTCCAGGTTTTCCTGAAACTGGCCAAAGGTGAAACGGCGGGTGACATTGCCAAAGCCTTGTCGCTGAGCGTTAAAACCGTCAGTACCTACCGCACCCGCGTGATGGAAAAAATGAGCCTGGCTTCTAACAGTGACCTGACGTATTACGCGCTCAAAAACAAATTGATTGACTGATTGCCACACGCATCTTTCTGTGATTAAAGTGGTAGGCATCTTTTTCACAGGGTAGGTGCGCCGCTTTGCAGCAGGCAAAACTCGACCAGCGCATCAATTTCATTGGACTTGTCAAACACCGCGTCAACGCCGAGCTGAGCGCAGCGCTGGCGAATGTCGGCGGTGGCGTAGTTGCTGAGCACCACCACCTTTTGCGATGGTTTTCTGTCCCGGCAGGCTGCCAATACACCCAGCCCGCTGCCCTGCTTTAAAAACAGATCAAGTATTGCCAAGTCCCAGTCTTGCGGGTTGGCCAGCAACCAGGCTTTGGCTTCGTTCTCACTGTCAGACGTGCCAATATTTTCAATATCGACCAGCTCCTCGAGTGTGGCAATCAGGTTTTCACGAATCGTAAAGTTATCTTCAACAAGGTAGGTTTTCAGTCGCACGCTGGTATCCGGGAAAGTAATTTTATGTTTTAGGCGATCTATTTGCGATCTGGCTGTATTTTGCATTTGAAACCTGAGTTTCTTTGTAGGATGTTTCCTACGATTGCGTAGTGTGTAGGCATGTGCCCACAGATTCCGATCGCACTTGACCACGGCAGCGTATGTGTTGCCGACGCAAAATGTTTTTCAGCTGAACTGGCAAATTGGAAAACGACTTACAAAGATCTGAAGAAAAATACGCATGGTCACTCCACTTTTCAGATCGCAAGTTTTCAGACGCTGGCTGATCGGTTTTGCCAGCTTGGTAGTTGTGTTGTTTATGGTTTTGCTGTTCTTTCCGTGGGACGTGCTGCGTGGCCCCATCAATCGGTATGTGTCGGGTGAGCTGGGTCGGCGCTTTGAGATCACCGAGCGACTTTCAGTCAATCCTGGCATAACCACCACCGTCAGGGCCGATGGTCTTGAGTTTGCCAACCCCGAGTGGGCCAGTGAGCCCTATCTGGTCAAAGCCAAAGCGGCGGAGTTTGACATCAAGCTCCTGCCTTTGCTGTTTGGCAAAGTTGACTTGCCGCGTATTGCATTGTTCGAACCCCAAATCGGTTTGCAAATAGAGCCTGATGGCCGCCGCACCTGGGCCTTGTCTCGCGATACCTCGGATACCAGTGCAACGCCCAGGATTGGCGCGTTGACGGTTGACCGGGGTACTTTGAAGTATCGAGCCTCCGGTCAGGGGGCTGACATCACAGCGCTCTTCACGCTTGCCCCTGACTCGACCGCTTCTCAAGCGGGTACCGTGCAGCTTCCCTTGAGTTACAAGGTCGCGGGCCAATGGAACAACGAGTCTTTTAAGGCCAACGGCCGTACCGGCGGTGTGCTGCAGCTCAGTCGCGATATGCGGCAATCGTTTCCGATAGAGGTTAACGCCGAGACAGGAAAGACCACGCTGAAGGCCAAAGGAACGGTTGAAAATTTGCAGGAATTCTCAAACCTGAATGCCACCTTTGACATCCGGGGCAGAAACCTTGAAGAACTCTACAAACTTTCCGGCGTGGTGTTGCCTTCTACACCGCCTTACAAGCTGCGTGGCCAACTGAGCAGACGCGGCCAAGTTTGGGTGACGACTCAAATTCAAGGGGTTTTGGGCAAGAGTGACCTGGCGGGTGACCTGAGTTTTGACAGATCGCAAAAGATTCCACTGCTGACCGGAAAGGTACGCTCAAAACTGCTTGATTTTGATGATTTGAGGCCCGTCATTGGCTTGCCTGTCAAAACGGCAGCGACAGTCGCCAACAACAGGCCTGAATCCTTGGAAAGCACGGCCCAAAAGGCTGTGCCGGCCAATGCGTCACGCAAGGTTTTGCCCACCGCCACGCTGGACCTGGTCAAACTCAAGGCGATGAACGCTGATGTGATTTACAGCGCACTCGACATTCGCCACGTAGAGCAGCTGCCTTTGGATAAAGGCAGTGTGCGTGTGTTACTCAACAATGGCGTACTGCGGCTTGAACCGCTGGCCCTCGGTGTGGCGGGTGGCTCACTGGCCGGGCAAATTACGATTGATGTCAATGTGGTGCCCGCTACTTTTGATACCAAGTTTGACTTGCGAGGGGTTCAGCTCAACAAGCTGTTCCCAAAGATTGAAAACACCAAAAGCAGCTTTGGGAAAGTGAGCGGACAGGTCGGGCTGAAGGGACGTGGCAACTCCATGGCGCAAATGCTGGGTTCTGCATCTGGCGATGTGGCGATACTCATGGGCAAGGGTGAGCTGAGCAACATTTTGCTGGAATACATGGGCCTCGATGGCGGTGAGGTGATCAAGTTTTTCCTGCGCGGTGACCGCAATGTGGAACTGCGCTGCGCGGCGGCGGCGTTTGAGGTCAACCAAGGCCTGATGGCCAGCAAAGTGATTTTGCTGGACACCAGTGACACCGTGATCAATGGCAGTGGGCAGATTAGCCTGGCCAATGAAACACTTGACATTGTGCTGAAACCCGAGCCCAAGGACAAAAGTATTTTGAGCCTGCGCTCGCCCCTCAAAATTGGTGGCTCGTTTGCCACACCTACGGCCGGGCCAGACAAAGCAGCACTCGCTGGGCGTGCCGGACTGGCGATTGCGCTAGGCGTGATCAATCCGTTGCTGGCGTTGCTGGCAACGATTGAAACTGGGCCCGGTCAGGATGCAGATTGTTCGGCTGCACTGGGTGTAGCAGCTAACCCGAAAGCCACGGCGCAAGTGGCGCCCCTTAAAACGCCCGCTCAATGATGGCCACACACTGAGCAATCAGCGTTGCGCGGCATCCTGATTTCAGACCAGGTCATGTTTCTTGCATCCAGCATCAGCAGACGGCCGGTGAGCGCCTGCCCCACATTCATCAGCAGCTTGAGTGCCTCAGCTGCCTGCACGCTGCCAATGATGCCAACCAGCGGCGCAAACACGCCCATGGTGGCGCACTGGGCTTCTTCAAGTTTTTCTGACTCTGGAAAAATGCAGGCGTAGCACGGTGACTTGGCATCACGCCGGTCATACACCGTGACTTGCCCGTCAAAGCGAATCGCAGCACCCGACACCAGCGGCTTGCCATGCTTGACGCAGGCCCGGTTAATGGCGTGGCGGGTTGCAAAGTTGTCGGTGCAGTCGATGACCACGTCGGCAAGGCCCACCCGTTCAGTCAACAGCGTATCGTCTGCCCGCTGGGTGATGACAGTGACTTGTACATCCGGGTTGATGCTGGCAATTGCTTGTTGAATCGACTGTGCTTTGGGTTGACCAACGTCAGCCAGGGTGTGGGCAATTTGCCGTTGCAGGTTGGTTGTATCGACCGTGTCATGGTCCACCACCGTGATCTGTCCGACACCTGCACTGCCCAGGTATAAAGCCACCGGTGAGCCCAAACCACCAGCGCCAATGATTAAGGCATGTGAGGCCAGCAACTGCTGCTGACCTTCAATGCCGAGTTCGTCTAGAAGGATGTGGCGCGAGTAGCGCAGCAGTTGTGCGTCGTTCAAGACAATCAGTTCTGTTTTTTCTCGTCTTTGTTCTCAATCACCGCCGTTTTGCTGACGATAACCGGTCGGCCTTTGAGCTGGTTGATGGCCTGCGCCAACGGGAAGTCCTTGTCGCTGCCCAGCTCGGGTGGGCGGCGCTGCTCAGGCGTTTTTTTGGCGTCTTCTTCGAGCCGCTTGAGTGCTATTTCGCGTGCTTTCTCGCGGTTGGCATCTTTGGCTTCTGAGCCCTGGCCGCTGCCCAGGTGTTTTTCAAGGTCGGATTCACGGGTGCGCAGGGCGGCAAACGGGCTGCCTTCCAGCGTTTCGTCAATCATCACATCAGGGATGATACCCCTGGCCTGAATCGACTTGCCGCTTGGCGTGAAGTAGCGGGCAGTGGTGAGCTTGATGCCGGTGTCCGGGCCGAGTGGCCTGACGGTTTGAACCGAGCCCTTGCCAAAGGTCTGGTTGCCCATGATGGTGGCGCGCTTGTGGTCTTGCAGCGCACCGGCCACGATTTCACTGGCCGATGCCGAGCCTTCATTGACCAACACCACCAGCGGCACGGTTTTCAGGCCTGCGGGCAGGCGTTTGAGCGGGTCATTACCCGAACGGCGCAGATAAAACTCGGGCGCAGCCCGATAGGTGAATTTGCTTTCTGCAAGTTGGCCGTTGGTTGAAACCACCACGACGTTTTCTGGTAAAAATGCGGCTGAAATGGCCACTGCTGCGTCGAGCAAGCCGCCCGGGTCGTTGCGCAAATCGAGCACCAGGCCTTTCAGATCCGGCTCTTGCTTGTAGATAGCCTCGACTCTGGTGACAAAGTCTTCAACAGTGCGCTCCTGGAACTGGCTCAAGCGAACCCATGCGTAACCAGGCTCAACGACTTTGCCGCGCACCGATTGGGTACGAATCACTTCACGGATGATGGTGACCGGGAAAGTCCGGCTTTCGTCCTTGCGGAAAATTGTCAAAACGACTTTGCTTCTGGGCTCGCCGCGCATTCTTTTCACGGCTTCGTTCAGCGACAGGCCTTTCACGGCGGTGTCATCAATCCGGGTGATCAGGTCATTGGGTTTGAGACCCGCACGGTCAGCGGGCGAGCCTTCAATCGGCGACACGACTTTGACCAAACCATCTTCCTGGCTGATTTCAATACCCACGCCGACGAACCGGCCACTGGTGCCTTCACGGAATTCCTTGAACGATTTTTTGTCAAAGTAAGCCGAGTGCGGATCCAGGCTGGCCACCATGCCAGTGATGGCGTCTGAAATCAGCTTTTTATCATCCACAGGCTCAACGTAGTCTGATTTGACCATGGCAAACACATTGGCTAGTTGCTGCAGTTCTTCAAGCGGCAATGGCGCCAGGCCGCCGCGCGCCACAGCTTGTAGCTGGACGGTGGTTAGCGCACCCGCTACCACACCAATTGAAACCCAGCCTGCAATTTTGAGCTTTTGACCCATGGAAACACCTTGAATAAGAACTGACAAAAAGAATGATTAAACTAATATACACCTAGGAGTAAAGCCCTGTAAATCAGTTCCGTGTTTACCTGTTTTTTACACAGCCTCCAATCAGTCACCTAAATAGTAGTGTCTGATCGGCTTTAAATCAGCGTCCAGCTCATACACCAGCGGCTTGCCGTTGGGGATATTCAGGCCCACGATATCAGCGTCTGAAATATTGTCCAGGTACTTGACCATGGCCCGGATTGAATTGCCGTGCGCCGCCACCACCACCCGCTTGCCAGCTTTGATGGCCGGGGCAATGGCTTCATTCCAGAAGGGCAACACGCGCTCGACGGTGTCTTTCAGGCATTCCGTCAGGGGCACCTGGCCGGGCTGCAGCTTGGCGTAACGGCGGTCAGCGCGCTCGCTGCGCTCGTCGCCGCTCTCCATCGCAGGTGGCGGCACATCGTAGCTGCGCCGCCAGATCAGCACCTGGTCAGCGCCATATTTTTTGGCGGTCTCGGCCTTGTTCAAGCCCTGCAAGCCGCCGTAATGCCGCTCATTGAGCCGCCAGCTGTTGACCACTGGCAGCCAGGTACGATCCATCGCGTCAAGCGTGTGCCATAGCGTGTGGGTGGCGCGCTTGAGCACGCTGGTGTAGGTCACGTCAAAGTCATAGCCCTTGTCTAGCAGCAGCTTGCCAGCGTTTTTGGCTTGGGCAATGCCGGTGTCGGTCAGCGGCACATCGGCCCAGCCGGTGAAGCGATTTTCCAGATTCCAGGTGGATTCGCCGTGGCGTATCAGTACGAGTTTGTGCATAAAAAGGGGCGTTTGGAGGGCTTAAAAAAGAGCCTGATTGGCAGGTTTGCAACGTCATTCTAAAATCATGGGCTTCGTTACTTATTTCCCCAAAGGCCCAACGTGAAATTTTTGATTGATAACTGGATGTTGATATCCATCGCCCTGGCCTCTGGCGGCATGCTGGTTTGGCCCATGATTGCGGGCGGGATGAATGCCGGCGCATTGACTACCAGCGGCGCGGTACAGCTGATCAACCGTGAAAAAGCTGTGGTCGTGGATGTGGGCGAGATTGAAGAATTTGCAGCCGGCCATGTAGGCGGCGCTAAAAACGTGCCGTTCAGCGAGTTGGAAGACAAGCTGCCGGGCGCTGTTAAAAACAAAGCGCTGCCGTTGATTCTGGTTTGCCCCACTGGCGCGCGCTCTAACCGTGCGGTGGCTGTTGCCAAAAAACTGGGCTACGAGCAGGTTCAGGCCTTGAGCGGTGGCTTGAAAGCCTGGAAAGAGGCCAACCTGCCCCTTGAAAAGGCCTGAGATGCAGCCCGTCAAAATTTACACCACCGGCACTTGCCCATACTGCATTGCCGCCAAACAGCTGCTTGCCAAGCGCGGCGTGACCGAGCTCAATGAAATCCGCGTCGACCAAATCGCGGGTGAGCGTGAAAAAATGATGGCATTGACCAGCCGCCGCAGTGTGCCGCAAATCTTCATTGGCAGCACCCATGTTGGCGGCTGCGATGACTTGGTGGCTCTCGACGGCAAAGGCGGCTTGTTGCCTTTACTGAACGGCTAATTTCCCTATTTTTAACAGCAACCTGAAAGCAATTCATGGCCGAAGCCAATCTTGACCCGGTGTTTCAAATCCAGCGCGTTTACCTCAAAGACATGTCTTTGGAGCAACCCAATTCCCCTGAAATCCTGCTCAACCAGGAGCAGCCCGGCGTTGACATTCAACTCGGTGTAGCAGCCGCTCCGGTGGCTGAAGGCTTGTTTGAAGTGACCGTGACCGCCACCGTCCACGCCAAGATTGCCGACAAAACCGTGTTTTTGGTCGAAGCCAAGCAAGCCGGTATTTTTGAGCTGCGCAACATGCCGCAAGAGCAACTGGGCGCTATTTTGGGCATCGCCTGCCCGCAAATTGTCTACCCTTACCTGCGCGGCAACGTCGCCGACGTGGTCCAGCGCGGCGGTTTTCCGCCCGTGCATCTGGCTGAAATCAACTTTCAGGCGATGTACGAGCAGCAGCAAATGGAGGCTGCTGCGGCATTGGCTGCAACGCCTGAAGCGTCACCCATCCTCGCTTGACGGGCTTCGTGATCGCCAGATCATGAAAATCATCGTGCTCGGTGCTGGCGCCTGGGGCACGGCTCTGGCTGTCAATGCCGCTACGGCCCACCATGTCACGCTGTGGGCTCGCAACGCGGCGCAAAGTAAAGCCCTGGCTGTTGATCGTGTCAACGCCCGCTACCTGCCCGGCATCGCCTTGCCTGCGGGTTTGCAGCTAGCGGGTGGCCCAGAACAGTTTGTCAGTGCGATTGGCGGCCAGGACCTCATCGTCATCGCCACCCCCATGTCCGGCCTGCGCGGCATGCTGAAAGCGCTTGGGGCAACGCAAACACCTGTCGCGTGGCTCTGCAAAGGCTTTGAAACGCCTCAAAAAAACGATTTTCACCTATCATTTGGCCTCCTGGCCCACGAAATACGGGCGCAAGAAGCTCCTGATTTAATAGCCGGGATTTTGAGCGGGCCGAGCTTTGCACTGGAAGTCGCACGCGGCCAGCCCACCGCACTGGTAGTCGCCAGTGAGCATGCCGCAGTGCGCGATGCACTGGTATCAGCCTTTCACAGCCCTACGTTGCGCGTTTACGCAAATGACGACATCATCGGGGTTGAAGTCGGTGGTGCGGTGAAGAACGTGCTGGCGATTGCCACCGGTTTGTGCGACGGCTTGGGGCTGGGGCTGAATGCACGCGCCGCTTTGATCACCCGCGGCCTGGCCGAAATGACACGTCTTGGCCTGGCTCTGGGCGCAAAGGCGGAAACTTTCACCGGTCTGTCTGGTTTGGGCGATTTGGTGCTCACTGCTACCGGCGACTTAAGCCGCAACCGAAAGGTTGGCCTGGCACTGGCTCAAGGCAAAACGCTGGATGAAGCCGTAGCAGCTCTCGGCCATGTGGCAGAGGGCGTGTACTGCGCCCGCACTGTGGTGCAGCGAGCGGCGAGTCTGGGTATTGAGATGCCGATATCGCAGGCTGTGGTGGCACTGCTGGACGGCAAAATGACACCACCACAAGCGGTTGCAGCACTGATGGGGCGTGAGGCGACAACTGAGGTGACGGTCGGTGAAAAATAGGTTGTCCGGTTTTTAGCAAGTAATCTGTCCGGTTTGTGGAATCAGCGATGCAGCACGCCCCCATAAGCCAAAGCCCGCCTCGGTGAGCTCACGCAGCACAGTCATCCCACAGCAGGGCCCGCGTGCCGGGGTGATGCAGGGGGCTCTGGGCGCGACCCCGATGTACTCCAGGATCTTGTGGATGTCTGAGAAGGTGACGAGGGCGATGATGCGCATGGGACCGCCGCAGTGTTGGACAAATCAGCGGGAGCACTTGGATGAACCGCAGGCCACTGCGTGGCTCACTCTCGATAAACCCTCACTGGTCGCAGCACGCAGGTTGCGCGAAGCCGAATTTACGGCTGAGACTCACCCAGGCACTGAAATTC
>Ga0105050_10007169_pt1 | contig 13457 bp, 15 predicted proteins | sample FRY01_FD_78088 | JGI IMG/M metagenome (GOLD analysis project Ga0105050, IMG submission 78088) | Freshwater microbial communities from Lake Fryxell liftoff mats and glacier meltwater in Antarctica - FRY-01 | ecosystem: Environmental > Aquatic > Freshwater > Ice > Glacier meltwater ... | reverse complement strand
TTTTGGCGGATGAACAAAATCTTATTTTAAGTTAAAATGACCAGCGCTGGCACATTTTACAAACATCGGCGTAAAACTTCACCTTCGTTTGTTCCTCGCAGAGCAAAGATACAGAGTAATTTTATACCTTAGTGTTAGTCAAAAGTAAAAAGTCCGATTAATAGGGGCTAGACCAATAGTCATCTATTAAATAGAATTGAATTCGAATGGTGTCAATGTTTTTTTTGTTTTGTTTTAAAGCATAAATTTTTAAATAAACATTCTGTTAATTTTAGTGTTGAATTTTACTCAAACCAACATGTTAATTTTGTTTTAATATATTTGCAATTCAAGCATATTTTGAAATAACAAGAAATCAATAGTATCGTTGAAAAAGTAAAACAAGGGGATGTGAATTCCTTTGAGCTACTCTATGATAATTATTCTGCTGCATTATTTGGTGTTTGTTTAAAGATTTTGAATGATCAGGAGTTAGCCGAAGATGTCCTGCAAGATGCATATATTAAAATTTGGTCAAATATTCAATCTTACGATAATTCTAAAGGAACCATTTTTACTTGGATGTTAAATATTGCACGCAATTCAGCAATTGATAAATATCGTCAGCAGAAGAAAAGAAGTATTCGTACAATCCAAAATTCGACAAATGACGTAGGTAATGTATTATCGAATAGCGAGGAGTTTAATATCAATACAATTGGCTTGAATGAATTGTTAAAAAAGTTACCAGAAGATCAACAAGAAATTATTGAATATTTATATTTTAAAGGATATACACAACAAGAAGTGTCAGACGAATTAAAGATGCCTCTGGGAACGGTTAAAACTCGATCTAGAGCTGCGTTAAAGTTATTGAGAGATCTATTTATATTGTTAATTGGAACATGGATAGTAAAGAATACATAGCATCAGGGATCATAGAACGTTACGTTCTTGGACTTGTTTCTCCGCAGGAAAAGCAGGAGGTAGAATGTATGTCTCATATCTATCCTGAAATTGGCAATGAACTAACAATTTATCAAGAATCGCTTGAAAAATTAGCATTGCTTGGAGCTGTTGATCCACCGAGCCATGTGAAAGATAAATTAATGGAGCAAATAAGGGCAGAAAAGAAAACGATCATCAATGAAAAAGCTTCGTCTGCCAAAATCATTGAAATGGTTCCACAAAATACTTCAATGTATAAATATGTGGCTGCAGCTTCAGTTGTATTGGTTGTCGGAATGGGAATTGGATTGTTTAGCGTTATTTTGAGTAAAGCCCATTTAAAAACTGAAATGGCCAATTTGACCAATGAACAAGATTCGTTTAAAAACAAAATGAATCAAGACCTAAAGTTGACTGCGACTAACCTCGCATTTTTGAGCGATGTTAATACCAAAAAGATAACAATGAAAGGAACTGAGCAGCATCCAGATTTGTTGGCGACTGTTTATTGGAATTCAAATAATCAAAAAGTAATGTTAGCAGTAAATGAGATGGATATTCCACCTTCTAATAAACAATATCAATTGTGGGCGATTGTTGATGGCCAGCCAAAAGACATGGGTCTATTTGATATGAACAATACAATTTCACTTCAAGAAATGAAATTAACCTCATCAGCACAAGCTTTTGCAGTTACATTGGAACCAATGGGAGGAAGTCTTGCACCAAGCATGGACCAAATGTATGTGCTAGGTACCATTTAACTTATATTTTCTATTAATCGACTTTTAAATTCAAGAAATCCGACCAGGTTTGATCGGATTTCTTGAATTAATTTAATTGTTTAAGTCGTGGATTACACTAAAATCATTATTCCAATACCAGCTAAATAACCAAGTAAAGCAAGTAAAGAAATATTCTTCAAGTACCAGAAGAATGGAATTTTTTCCATTCCCATGGCTACAACACCTGCGGCTGATCCAATGATTAAGATACTTCCACCTGTTCCAGCAGCGTAGGCAATAAAATGCCAAACATGTGCATCTGTCGCTTCTTGGAACATCCCAATACCTGCAGCTACCAATGGTACATTATCAATGATCGCTGAACTAATTCCTAAAAGAGTAATAAAGAGATTTTGTGGTATTGAACTACTAACCGATTGACCGAAGAAATAGATCATTCCAACCGATTCCATCGCAGCGACAGCCATAAGTATCCCTAGGAAAAAGAGGATGGAAGGAATTTCTATCTTACTCAAAGCTTTCATTGTTGGCCCTTCGTGAAGCGTGTTTGAATCTTCCACGCGATGCGTTAATTTAATTGTACGCCTACTTAAAATCTCACCAACTGCTGCAAAAATACTCAGTGACAACATCATACCTGCATAAGGTGGTAAATGTGTTAAGGTCTTAAAAATCGGTACAAAAACAATTAGGATGAGTCCTAAAACAAGCATGAATCGACCGTGTGGAGCTTTGACTATTTCATCATCATCAGTCAATTGAGCAACTTCTCCTTTGAAAATTGGTAAAAATGAAGCGATGGTAACTGGGACAAGTAAATTTGCAAGAGAAGGTAAAAGCACATGCTCAACTAGTTTAATCGAACTCACTTTATCTGCCATCCAGAGCATTGTTGTGGTAACATCGCCAATTGGGGTCCATGCGCCACCTGCATTAGCTGCAATAATCACCATCCCTGTGTACCACATGCGCGTGTTTTTGTCATCAATTAATTTTCGAAGCACTGTAATCATTACAATTGTGGTAGTTAGATTATCAATTATTGCGGAAAGAAAGAAGGCCAAAACGGAAATAATCCAGAGCAATCTGCGTTTGCTTTTTGTTGAAATTAATTTTTTGATTGTTTCGAAACCTTGAAAGTGATCTATCATTTCAACGATGGCCATTGCGCCCATTAAGAAAATTAGAATTTCAGCTGTTTTACCAAAATGGTGCAACATGGTTTCTTCAAATAGATGCAGTTTAACATCGTGTGTCATTTGAAGGAAAGTGGTAACAAGTCCACTAGCTGGATTGTACCAATGATCAAATTGATCAATCCCTATTGAAACGACGGTCCAACAGAGAACCATCATGATTAATGCTGGAATTAATTTGTCGATTTTTGTTGAATGTTCGAGCGTTATGGCAACATAGCCAAGTACGAAAAGCGTTATTATTAAAATTTCCATCGTTTTCTTTTTTAAGTTTTTACATATTCATTATTTGCGCCAACTACAATTAGTTGAAGCGTTCATTTAAAAGTTTTACCCATTCTTGAGCAAGTTGAAATTCACCAGACAACGCCTGTGTTTCAGTTCGATTATAGATTTCAATTAATACAATTTTATCTGCTTGATCTGCTGGCTGAAACTTCAACATAAGTTGATCAATGACTGAACGGGTATTGCCATTTTCGCCTTCTTGATGAGCGCGCTGTTGCAGTTCGCAATTGGTGTAGTTGGCTAAATTGAGTTCTAAAAAGTGATCACCACTTGCTTTTTTGTTTAGAAAATAAAGCATATTAGAAACTTCATCTAAAGCAATGACAAAATTAGAAATTAGCTCGTGTTTCGTTAGTTGAATGGACCTGCTTTTAGCGTTTGTTTTCAACTCATTTAAAAGTGCATTTTCTCGTTTTTTTCTATTATTCCTTCCTATAACAAAAGGGAGGCTGCATATCAATAATGATACTGCAGCAATTATAATTGTTGCTGAATCCATGGGATTAGTTATTAAGTAAATTGTTTATCTATTGAAAGACGTTCACGATAAGTGATGAAAAATTCACCACCAATATTGTAGGATTACTTAATTACCAAAAAGAATGAAATGGGTAAATGATATCTGTTTGAGAAAAACAGCGTAAAGAGATGTCTTTTGTGACTTTAATCTGAAAATGGTTTATTTTTAAGTCAAGACAAGATGGAGAAATAAAAAGAAGTTTTTCTAGATGCTTTTTTTGGACCGTATTGTCCTGTTTTTCAGAAAATGTTTTTAATTGAAAGTCAAGTTGATCAGAATATACTTGAGATACAGTTGAATGAGAAGATCTGCATTCGTTCAACTCACTATTGGTCGCTAATTGCTCAATTTGTGTTGCTTGTACAGCGCTAAATGAAAAAATCATGAAGCAATAAAGCAACAGCAATAGATGAATTCCAGATTTTTGAACCAATCGTTTCACGCTGTAAATATAGAATTTAAAATAGCTTCTCAAAAAAAATACGGCAGTAATTAACTCAAGACCTTCCCTACGATGATTTCTAATTGATTCTTCAAGTCGCGGTCTAAAATGCCTTCTGATGAGTTGAAATTCGTTTCAAAATTGGGCAAAGAAAATGTTGCTATAATTTGAGCACCATGACGAGGGAAACGTTCTTTTGCGGCAGTCAAAGAACCAATTCCACCTCTTTCACCTGGAGATGTAGAGAGTAAAAGGATTTTTTTGTCTTTGAAAAATTGTGCATTCACCCTTGTTGACCAATCAAACAAGTTTTTGAACCATGTTGTGTAAGATCCATTGTGTTCCGCCATTGAAATAATAATCAAGTCGGCCGCTCGTACTTTATCTAAAAAAAGAGACACATTCTCTGGAAAACCATTACTCTTTTCTAGATCAACAGTAAATATTGGCAGTGGATAATCGAGTAAATCGATTTTTATCACTTCATGGTCTTCAAAATGATCAGCCACATAATGTGCGAATTGTTTATTGATTGAGTTCTTGCTTGCGCTAGCGCCAAATGCGAGAATATTCATGTTTGTCTTTTTAACTTGATTGATTCGTCAAAGGTAATTGATTCATTTAAGAGCACAACTTGATCTAGGTTAAGAAATTGGAGGGTATCACAAAAACCACTAGTGTCCATTAAAAAAATGAGTGCGATTTCTAAATCTAAACTGAGAAACGATTTCAAAGGATTGCTTAATTTGACACTTACTTTTTTTAAATTTGAAAGCAAGTAGAAAATCGCAAGGTATGAAGCACTGAAATAAACATTAAAGAATACACAGCCCTTGATTTTTTTGTTTCGTTTTTTTATCGGATCATACTGAACAAAATCTAAAAAAAAATTAAACCCCTGACGCATGTTGGTAAGGATATTTAATTTCTTGAACGTTGAAAGATAAACGAATTATCACCAATAAAGACAATTCATTTTTTATTACTTGCTAGTTCTAATATTTAAGTAAATCGATGATTAGTAAGTACTTCTCTTTCTCTGTTGCTAAATAAAGATCATAGTTCGCATTATAATAATTTTGCTCGTTATAGTATTCTATGGTGCTAATTTCTCCATAATTCAACCCTTTCAATAAAATCGCTGCATTGTAATTAGTATTGAACACTTCTTGGTATTCTGATAATGCAGTCGCATGAGCACCAAATTGCATGTATTTGCTTTGAAGTTCATAATATCTATCGTTCGTGTATTGTATTTGTTCAATATTATTCACTGCCAAGGCGGCATTTGCAAATTTAATCGAGTTTTTATGTTCCCATAATGGAATTGTAACACCAAAATGTGCTCCATTAAATCGTTGACCTAAAATTCCCTGGTAATGATAACCCAATTCGAATTTTGGCAGCGCCAAAGACTTACTTAGTTCGACTTGTTTGATTGCGATTGCATTTTCTTGTTCTAGATTTTGCAAATACGGATCTTTTGAATTTATCGTCTTCATGTATTCTTCGAATGAATTCGCGACATTCAACGCTGGGTACAATGTATCCTTGTATTCGATAACGTTTCCACCATTTAATCCAGATAACAAACTGTTGTTCTGAGCGATTTGAGATGCGTTCAATGCACTCAGTTTTTTAAGTTCAATTAATTGCAATTTGGCTTTATTCAATTCAATGATTGTGGCGTCACCATTTGCTATTTTTGTTTCAAAAGATTGAACTAACGATTCATTGGTTTTTAATCGCTTTTGGTATTCAGTTGCCAATTTATTTCTGTAAATCTGATCAATGATGAGCTGTTTTGCTTTCAGTAATATTTCTTGTTTCTGCAACTGATAATCAAATTCAATTTGCTTAATTTTTTCATTTGCCAGTTGTTTTCTTTTTGCATAAACACTTGGAAAATCGAAAGGCTGACTAATAAGTGCATCCGTTTGATTTCCAGCTGTAACAGGACTTCCAATCATATAGTCGAAACTAATTTCTGGATTTTGTAATGTTAAACCAGTCTGATAAAATAGTGTTCTTGCTTCGGTGGTTTTCTTTAATGTTTCTAACTCTTTATTGTTGCTCTCAACCGTTTTAATCAGCTCATCAAAATTACTTTGTGAGTGAACTGTGGAATGAATAATTATGATTGTAAGTAGGAATAAATAGTTCATATGAGTTCTTTTTTAATATTGGTAAGGTAAAATACTACAGGTACTACAAAAATATTCAGCAAGGTTGAAGTTAATAGACCACCTAAAATAACCTTGGCCATTGGACTTTGAATTTCATTTCCGGGCAAATCGCTTGCTAATGCTAAGGGAATTAAAGCAAGTCCAGCCGTTAATGCTGTCATCAGAATTGGACTTAATCTGTCTTTTGAGCCTTGAATTATACTATCATAAAGCGTATATCCTTCAGCTTTAAGTGTTTCATAATGCGATACAAGAAGAATTCCATTTCTTGTTGCAACACCAAAAAGTGTAATAAACCCGATAATAGCAGGAATACTTAGAATACCTGACGAAAAGGTTAAACTAAATACTCCACCAATTAAAGCTAAAGGCAAATTAATTAAGATGGTCGCCGCTGTTTTTGCTTTTTTGAATTCATGAAATAGAATCAAGAAAATCACAAGCAAGGAGATCAACGATGTTGCAACAAGTGTTTTAGAAGCTTCTGCTTCTGCTTCAAACTGTCCGCTATATTCAATATGATAATCTTCCGGTAGATCAATGTTTGCGTTAATTGCCGCTTTAATTTCTTCCACTGCACTTTTTTGATCACGTCCAACTACGTTAACTGCAACTACTGTTTTACGTTGTACATTTTCTCTATTAATTGTATTTGGGCCTGATGTACTCACGATATCGGCTACATAATGGAGTGGTATTTTTTGTCCTTCATCTGTATCAATAAGTGCATTGCGGATATGTTCTATTTTACCTCTGTTCGAATCGTCAAATTTCAAGATTAGGTCAAAGGTCTTATTACCTTCATAAACTTCAGACACCTTTTCTCCAGCAAAAGCTACGTCAACAAACTGATTGAATTTCCCGATCGTTATTCCGTATTGATTCAATAAATCCCGTTTTGCTTTAATCTGTATTTGAGGTATTTCAACTTGCTGTTCCACATTGATATCAACTAAACCGTCAATTCCTTCAATAGCTGCTTTAACTTCGTTTGACAGTGTGAACATTTTGTTCAAGTCCGAACCATACAATTTGATGGCTATATTTGCTCGAGTACCGGAAAGCATGTGGTCAATTCGGTGACCAATTGGTTGACCAATAGTAATGTTCGCTCCTGACACATTAGCCAGTTTTTCTCTGACATCTGCCATGAATTCCTCACGACTACGATCAGTTAAAACGAATGGAGCATCAATTTCAGCTGCATTTACGCCTTGTGCATGTTCATCCAATTCTGCTCTACCAGTTCTGCGGGTTGTAATGGATATTTCAGGAACATCCAATAGCGCCATTTCTACACGACTTCCAATTTTGTTGCTTTCCTCCAATGAAATACCAGGTAAACTTACTGCACTTACAACAAGCGAACCCTCGTTGAATTCAGGTAGAAAACTTCTTCCTAATTGCGTAAAGTAAAATAGTGAGATTACAAATAAAGCCCCAGCACCGATTAAAACCGTTTTACGAAATTGCATTGCTGTTGTTAAGGCTTTTTGATAGATGCGATTTAAGTTTTCTACCAACCAACTCTCCTTGTTTTGTTTTAAAAGCATGCTTTCTTTCGTGAGCAAGAAGCTGGCTAAAACGGGTGTTAATGTCAACGAAACAATTAATGATGCGAAAAGCGAAACGATGAATGCGATTCCCAATGGAGCGAGTAATTTGCCCTCCATCCCTGTAAGAAAAAACAAGGGTAAGAAAGCAACGATTATAATAAAAGTAGCATTGATAATTGATGAGCGTATTTCAAATGATCCATCAAAAATCACAATCAGTTTATCACGCTGTTCATCTTTTGGTAAGCGAGCATTCTCTTTCAAGCGCTTAAATACATTTTCCACATCGATAATCGCATCATCTACAAGGTCACCAATTGCGATCGCCATTCCACCAAGACTCATTGTATTGATTGTAAAACCAAGCCATTTTAAGGTAAGAATTGCAACAATTAGGGAAACAGGAATCGCCAGTAATGAAATGAAAGTTGCTCTCCAATTCATTAAGAATAAGAAAAGAATAATGATAACGAATATCGTTCCTTCAATCAGTGTTTTTTGAATATTACTTACTGAAGCATTGATGAAGTCTGCCTGTCTAAAAATCTTAGTATTTATATGTACATCTGCTGGAAGTGTTTTTTTTATGTCTTCAATAGCTAAGTCAATTTTATCTGTAAGTTCTAAGGTGTTTGTAGCCGGTTGTTTCATGACTGTCATGATTACAGCAGGTTCACCTTTAAGCGAGCCATCTCCAATTTTCGCAGCGGCACCAATAATAACCTCTGCAACATCTTCAATTTTGACAGGATTTCCATCTACTTTCTTGATGAGTGACTTTTTCAATTCATTTATATCAGCAGTTCTACCAATTCCCTTGACAATATATTCATTGCTGTATTCATTCATAAAGCCACCAGACGAATTGCCATTAGCTTCTTCACAAGCGGTCAATAATTCAGTAAGACTGACGTTATAATTTCTCATTTTCTGAGGTGAAGCAAGAATTTGATATTGCTTGTATTCACCACCTATGACAACTACTTGTGAAACTCCACCAGTTGCCAATAATCGAGGTCTTAGCGTCCAATCAGCCATCGTTCTAAGATCAATTTGAGAAGTAGAATCCGCAGTTAAGCTTATCAGCATAATTTCTCCCATGATAGACGATTGAGGTCCCATGGTTGGTACTCCAACACCTTGAGGTAATTTTTCAGAAACAGCGCTAATTTTTTCATTCACAATTTGTCGTGCTTTGAAAATATCAGTATCCCATTCAAACTCGACCCAAACAATTGAAATTCCTGCAGATGAAGAAGAACGAACACGACGTACATTTGTAGCTCCGTTTACAGAAGTCTCAAGTGGAAATGTCACTAATTTTTCAACCTCCTCTGGCGCCATTCCATGTGCTTCGGTCAGAATAACAACAGTAGGTGCGGTAAGATCTGGAAAGACATCAACCTCCATATTCGTGGCTGTTATTGAGCCAAATATCAACAACAACGCGGCGGCGATAATCACTAAGAAGCGATTCTGAAGCGATAACTTTATAAGTCTATTTAACATCTTATACTTTTTTAATGTTCATGACCATGAGCCGGAAGTGCTCCAGATGCAGTAGATAATTTTATCTGATATGCACCTTTCGTTACGACTCTTTCGTTTTCTTCGACACCTTTTAAAACTTGAACGAATTCACCATCATTCGCTCCAAGCGTAACTTCTCTTTTTTCAAAGCTTTCACCTCCAGTTTGAACATAGACATAAAACATTCCTTGTTCCTCCACAAGTGAAGAAACAGGTATTACAAGTGCATCTGCAATAGGGCTTGATTTTAAGTAAACTTCAATTACACTGCCTGGAATCATTTTCCCGATGTTGTCAATTTCAAAAGTAATGGTGACAAATGGTGCATTGCTTGACGAACTTTTTCCAATTATAGGAAGAGAGCCATTTAATGCTTTCGTATTGTACAACTCATTTGTGTTAGATCCTGAAGTGAAATTTGCAGATGTTATTAAACCTAATTGATCGAAATAATTTTGCGATAGCATTGCTTGCACAACTAATCGTTTATTTTTTGATACCGTAGCTAAAGGAGAACCTACCTCAACATATTGTCCTTCTTGAACCAACAGATTTTTGATAAATCCATCCATGGGAGAAAGACTACTTTTACCGTTCTTAGAATAATTTCTAGAAAGTGTACGAAATGAATTTTCTGCATGCTCATAAGCCAATTTGGCTTGCAAGAAATCCTTTTGCGTAATAATTTTTTCTTCAATTAGTTTCGATGCTCTTTCAAAATCTGCCTTTGTTTTTTCCAAGTTTGATTTCGCTTGTTTATATTCAGAGTTGAGGTTAAACTCGCTTAGATCCTCTCCAGAAACAGACATGATAGTTTGTCCTTTTTGGATAGGCGATCCTTGAATGAGCGATTGGTTCGAGAACAAGACAATTCCACTTGCTTTAGCAACTACGACCATTTCATCTCCCTGTGCTGAAAGAAGTTGACCACTTGTTTTTATAACGTTCGTGAAGCTTTTTTTCTCAACTGGTTCATTTGCAAACTCAACCTTCCATGCTTGTTCTTTCAAATATGTTATATCTCCAGTTGCTTCAACAGCAGGGTTTTTAAGCGCTTCTTCTGTATTGGAAAATACCTGAACATTATTAATGACAAACTTCTCACTAAAATTTTTGGTTTTCACATCAAAAATAAGCGTTGCGATACCTGCCTTTTTTGGTTCTAATGCTAATCGGAAAATACCCGGTGAAGAACAAGTATCAATTGAATTTCTAATACCGCTCTTGCCCATAATTAAACTTACAGTTATTGTTGCATCTTCCAAGGCTGTGAAATTATCACCTAATACAGTGAAATGTGCTGCAAATTTTGAGATTTCTCCAACAATAAGTGGTTTATATTCAACGAATAACTCAACACTATCTGTATATAAGGTGTGAACAATTGGTGTAAGTTCTTCTGGTTGGAGGCTTGGTTCTGTAGTACAGGCATAAATACCAGCTAGCAACAATATTCCGAATATAATTTTGTTCATGTTTTGTGTTTTTTATAACAAAGATTATTTCCATTGAATCAAATAATTCAATGGAAATAGGAAATTTAAAAAAGTGAAATTATTTTAAAGTATCCGAATCCATTGTGAATTCTTCTTGATGATGGTCATCGTGAGGATGGTCATCATGTCCTTCGTGATCACCATGTTCTTCTTGTTGACCATTATGATCGTGTCCATGATCTGATTCTGTTGAACGAGTACAAGATGTAATAAAGAATGCTGCTATAGCAATTGAATAAATGTATTTTTTCATGATAATGAATTTAAAATTGAAAAATAACATCGCATGGAATTATTTCCAAGCAAGGTGAATTAAATTGATCAAGAAAAAAATACAGGAGGAGCCCTCAGTCCTTTAGAATTAGAATGAGGGGGAATATAAACGGGACCTTTGTAATTGTATCCCTTAGACTTTGAGTCTGCAATTGGATTAAATAAAATGTAATCAACAAATTCTAAAGAAGGAGAGTCAATATTTTCATTTCCAATTTCAATGGAATGTTTTACGGATGATTCTTGCATAGCAAAGTCACCTGTATGAACAAAATAACTTAGTAAATCACCAATACCTCCTTCGTCATTCGAAGAATTATTTGAATTAGAATGATGTTGACTAGTATGAGAATGATGTGAATCATAAGAAGCTGCATGAGAATGCTTTGCATTATGATGGTCATCACTGTCGTTATGATGATGCGGAATAATGTTATGTCCAACCATTAATATGGTTGAAAAACTCATTAATATAAGCGCAACATACTGTTTAAACATGGTTTAAAAGTATAAAAAAATCTGAAGTATTGAGCTATTTGGAAATCTTATAAAACGGAGTTGGTGATTTAAAAGGTTTGCGATACAATTCTCGCTACTTGCTTATGTCACACTACTAATTGATAATTATTCAGAGCTCTATCTAAAAGTTGTGTTTATTAAGTGAATTTAAAGTTGAGTATAAGCACAAAAAAGATCAGCTCCGTGAACCGATCTTTTTTATTCTTAACTATATTCAAGTTGCTCTCAAAGTATTGAAGCCAACCCTATTTCACCTCTTTTACAATTACTTGTTCAACCATTACATCACCTTTATAGCAATTTTCATTCTTTTTTGAACATTCAGAAATACTCTTATCACAATGATCTTTACACATCATTTCAGAGTCTCCCTGTTTCATCCCTTTACAGCTCATTGAGTTTTTTCACATGAACCTTGTGATTTTTCATAAGATGCTCCGGAACAATCACCTTTCATTTCAGAACGGCATTCCATCTTGTTTCCACTACAGTTAGATTTATGACAAGAACCACACATGGTAGCTATAATCAATCCACCAACAAAAACAATGGTTCCAAAAGTAATAGCAACAAAAGATGCAATTTTCGTAATAATACCAAGATTTTCTTTTTTAGCATACGCTAATAAGAACAGTCCAGCCAAAAGGACAATTAAAGCTAAACTTAGGCATACAGCAAGGATAGGACAAATCATATTTTAAATTTTTAGTAATAATGAACTCTAATCTAAGGTGTTAATACTGAACATCCTAATTTGATTTCAAAATAAACTAAGTTGAGGCGAATTAACATGTCAAAACTATAATTTAAATAAAAATCAATTGTTGAAAAAAAAAGGTAACAGAGCGCCGTTGGAATTAGTGTTGGTTACCAACAAACAAGAAAAAAAATAACGTAAATTGACTAGCTTTTCTTCAAACGGGCATCAACAAAAAACTTCATATGAATATTCACGGTAATATCCTGAGGAATCGTTTCATCCGTATCGACAGCTATTCTTAAACTAAATGTTTCATCTTTAATGAATTCTTGCAAGTCAATATCGGATAAATCGCAGATGATTTGTCCACCAACTGTAGAAGGAACATTGTATTTAAAAGCTACTTTCTTTTCAGAATAATTGGGACTAGAAATGTAAACATCTAATTTATTAATGAAACTAAATGTTTCTCCTTGTGGAGATACAATATCGAGCACCAATTCATTCAATTTGATGGATCGAATGAATTCCTTTTTGGTGTTGTTCACTTCGAATTGATAGGTTGCGTTAGTGGTAAGGGTGGGTGTTACCAATGAAAGTGGAATTATCTGCCCAAAAGTAGAAGGAATAATAATCTCCGTATCATATTCCATAAAGAACTGTGTCAGTTTCTTCTTACAGCTACTAGTTCCTAAAATAAGTAATATGGAAAATAAAAGTATTGTTTTCGTTATTTCGGCGCACTTAATAAATAGATCAATTTATTGCTAATATTCTCAATTAAAACCTCAATCACTCAAATTGAAGTTCTAAGCGAAGATACAAAATTCAAAAAAATATACCCGATAAATTGATATTTAAAGAAAAAAACAAGCTGAATTGGAGCAGTGCGACTATTATTTAACAAGTTAGCTAGTTACTTGATTGTCCTAAAAAGAATAAACAAAATATTGATTATAGTACTCCCTAAAATTAAGACAACTGATTAAAGTGTAATTTAACAGTTGAAATATGAAAAGAACAAGACGAAAATTTAGCGCTATTTTCAAGGCAAAAGTTGTCATTGAGGCATTAAAAG
>Ga0105050_10007167_pt1 | contig 13460 bp, 10 predicted proteins | sample FRY01_FD_78088 | JGI IMG/M metagenome (GOLD analysis project Ga0105050, IMG submission 78088) | Freshwater microbial communities from Lake Fryxell liftoff mats and glacier meltwater in Antarctica - FRY-01 | ecosystem: Environmental > Aquatic > Freshwater > Ice > Glacier meltwater ... | reverse complement strand
TCCGCCCCTGCCTCTGCCGACCAAGCCGCCGCCGACTCTGCCGCCGCCACACCCGCCGCCGCCACCTCCACTCCCACCGCCACCCATACCGCCGCCGCCCATACCGCCGCCGCCCATACCGCCCATTCCGCCGCCACCCATGCCGCCGCCACCCATGCCCATGCCAGCACCCTGTGCTAGAACGGTTGGAACACCAGCGAAGACTTCAGGCAATTGGATTGAAAGGGGTTTGTCCGATTTGTTTTCAAACCAAACGGTCGCTTCGGTCGCGTCCTTTGGAATGTAACGCACGTCAATGGTCCCATCTTCCATAGCCGCGAACATGTCGACCACTGCAAAGCCTTCAGCAGGCTGGTAGCTACGCAATGGACGATTCAATGAAACGTCTTTGCGTTCTGTTTTTTCTGTCTTGTCTGTATCCGTTGCAAAAATCGGAGCAACCGAAAGACTCGCGGCCATTACAGCTGCGAAGAAACCTAAAAATGTACTTCTCTTCATCCGAGTAGATCCTTGTCATATCGCCGACACCTTGTCCCCTGGTGCTAGTCGACATCTTCGATGGTGAGCAAAGTTTATGGGTGAAAACGCAACCAATTTGCTCTCAAACTTATCTTGCCACTGCCAAAATGCAGGACAAAAATCTGTTGGGAACGAACTTATAGGATAATTAGCGACTCACCATCTTGCTAACTAGTTTTACCAAATACGTCACGAAGGGTGAACCTTTTTTTGGGAAAACGAACCGCAAAATTGCCCTAATCCAGTTTTTCGGCTCGCAAATCACCTCAGAATCACCAAAAACTGCCGTTTTAATTGCTGGGCAGAGGTGGAAACCACTTTTAAAACGGGTCGTTGCAGCCAAAAAAGTCAAAATGACCGCCTCGCAGGTCGACCGATTCTAACGTTTAAGGCGAATAAATCGCCGGGAAGTTTCCTAACGGTGGCGAAATCCAAGGCTGAGTTCCAAGCGAAAATCACAAGTTGGGTTGGCTCTTGCCCTAACTCGCCCTAATTTTTACTGAGCTAATTTTCGCTTTCCAGCGATTGATAGAACTTCCAATCTGCTTTCCATTGAGGCGTCAGCGGTAGGTTTTCCAGTCTGGCGCGAACCATTTCAATCGGGATAGAATTTTGGTGCAGTATCATGTCATGAAATTCTTTGTCGGACATCGTACCATTTGCGACCAGCTTTTTATAAAGTGAGCGAATCTGTAGTCCGCCCAGCATATACGCTGCTTGGTAAAGTGGCCCGTAGCCACCCATAATGCTGCGCCGAACTTCTGCCGTTGCATTGTTTCTTTCATGTCCGACTCGTTCGACCAAATAGTCGATACACTGCGTCGCGGTCATTTGCTTCAGGTGATAGCTGAGCGAAAAAATAATCCGAGCACATCGGTGCTTGCGCCAGAACAACATCCCGATCTTATCTTCGGGCGAGCGTGCAAAGCCGCGGTCCCAAAGCAACATCTCCCAGTACAACGCCCAGCCTTCCATCCAAAAGGGTGTGCGAAATTCCGAACGATAGGCGCGGTGTCTTTGCATCATGAACATCTGCAAGTGATGACCTGGAATCAATTCGTGATGCACCACCGCGCGGGAGAAGTGGGGGTTGTTTCCTCGAAGGCTCATCAGTTTGTCGGGGTGACTCATTTCGTCCGTCGGGTAGGAAACAATAATCGTGTCGCCTCCCAAGAAATAGGGATTCACTTTTTGGCGTTCAGGGGACATCATTTGCGTTCCCCAAACCTCGCGGGCCAGATCGGGAACGGTGACCAGATCATGTGCCGTAACGTAGTCGGCTGCTTCTTCAGCCATTTGGCGAATCAAGTAAGTTTGTTGGCCCGGCGGAACAAATTTGTCTTTCACGGATTCTTGCGCAATACGCCAGTCACTGAAGCCCAGTTCGTTCGCCGCCTTATCCATTTCCTGGTCGCACCACTTCATTTCTTTTTTGGCAATTTCAACCAACGCTTCTGGCGAGTAGCCAATCATGGCGTTTTCTAGTTCCGCATAGAGGGCTTCGCGGCCAATCGGTTGCCCGACGATCGCGTTGGGGTCGGACGAATCGTTCCCCAGAACTTTCAGTCGGATCGTCTGTTGGTAACTTGAAAATTCTTCACTCAGATCTTCAAACGGTTTCCTCGCCCACCAGGAATAGTCAGGGTCGTAACCGTTGTAATAACGATGCAACAAATTCATTGTAGACTGCATGGCTTGCAGGCGCTCGAGCGTCCAAAGGGCCAGTGTGGGATCTTTCAAAATCGCCTGCAGCTGCGGAGCCGGGTCGGATAAATTCTTCTTGAGTTGCTGAATTGTTTTCTGCATTTGGAAATAGTCCGTTGCCATCGATTGGCCTTCGATGGGTTTGCCCACAATCTTGGATTCCCACATTCGAATGACCATTTCGACGTCCGGCAAAGCACTTCGAATTGCGGTATCCTGCTGGGTCTCCAGTTCTAGTTTTCGGGAGAGATAGTTCAAGCGATTCTTCAATAGAAGATAGTCAATTTTGCTGTCCTGGTCCAAATTTTGAAAATCGACGCGTTGCAAGTCGTTGGTGGCAGCCCGGTAGAATTGAGCCATTCGGACTTGCCGCTGGTGCGATAATTCGAACTGATACTTTTTGTTCAAACTGTCATGGTCGGCGACAAATTGTTCGATTATGGTCCGCATGTCGTCGCTACGTTGAATCCGTGTAGACGAGGGATCACCGTTGGCCAGGCTGTTCACGCCAGCCCCAGGCAATGTCGATCCAGCCCCAAGCAATGTCGATCCAGCCCCAAACAATACCAATGACGTTATGGCTGCACTTACGATAAGATTTTTCATCAGTTTCAGATCCGAAGAAAGAAATGGTTGCCGTAGGCAGTTAGTGGTAAGATTCAGCCAAGCTTTGCAGCACCCCGTTGGCATGTGGTTACCATCTTGGCGGACAGGGCTTTGCGTGGCTAGATAGCTTCTAGATAGCTTAAGGCAGCAGTTGGGTCATTTCGGACGGTGATGGGATCGATTCGACCCAGGACTTTTGCCAATGTTTGAAAATCACTATTTTAGCGATGTTGAATATCAGTATTCTAAAAGTTGGTAATCGGCGCTTGCCCAATGCAAGAACCATTGTTGACTGTCCAAAACGACACACTTAACTCAAAGAGAATTTGATGATACGCGTTGGTATTGCCGGAATGGGTTTTATGGGCTGGATTCACTGGTTGGCCTATCAAAGGATTGAAGGCGTAGAAGTGGTTGCCATTTGGGAAGTGGATCCAGCCAAACGAAAAGGTGATTGGACCAGCATCAAGGGGAATTTTGGCCCGGCGGGTCAGCACGTTGATCTTAGCGGCATTCAGACATTTGCGTCTTTGTCTGAAATGTTGTCCCAGGCAGACTTGGACTACGTGGATATTTGTTTGCCTCCGGCGATGCATCACGAGGTTGCCATCGAATGTTTGTCAGCCGGCAAGCATGTCTTTAGTGAGAAGCCGATGAGTCTCTGGCTGGACAAGTGTGACCAAATGGTTGCCGCGGCTGTTGCCAATGATCGTTTGCTAATGGTCGGCCATGTGCTGCCGTTTTTCCCCGAGTATACCGTCGCTCGACGAGTTATTCAAAGTGGTGACTATGGCAAATTGATCGGCGGTCGATTCATACGAATGATTTCGGACCCGCAGTGGTTAACTGGTTTTTATGACCCGCAAAAAATCGGCGGCCCCATGTTAGATTTGCATGTGCACGACGCACACTTGATTCGCATGTTGTATGGAATGCCCACCCAGGTGATTAGCCGGGGCAGAGTGCAAGGTGAGGTCGCGAAATACTGGAATTCTATTTTTGAATTTGCGGACCCAGAAGTTTCGGTCAGTGTGACTTCAGGCGTGATCGATCAACAAGGTCGAAGCTTTACTCACGGTTTTGAAATCCATCTGCAGCAAGCAACGATGCATTTTGAATTGGCGGTGATCGATGGGAACGCAGTGTCGATGCCTTTAAGGATTTTTGCTGCCGATGGATCGGTGATCCAACCTGAATTGCCAGTGGGTGACGATATTGCCGGATTCGAAGCTGAATTGCGAGAGGTTAAGCGGTCGATCGAAACGGGACAGCCTTCACCGATTTTGGGAAGTCAGCTGGCTCGAGATGCCATCGAATTATGTAACCGACAAAGCCAGTGCATTTTTGACAGCCAGTCATCGTCAACTGAAACGAGATTCTAAATCGTCATAAGCAAGTATGAAGTTGCATGGCCCCGTTAATGCCCACTCGGTGGATACTCAGTGGGGTAGGACAGCCAATGGAGAACGATCTAGGGCGTTCAAACGGGCTTGTGCCGGCGGGGTGAATGTTCAGTGTGTGAATGTTCAGTGCGTGAATGTTCAGTGCGTGAATGTTCAGTGCGTGGTGGGTTCACGGCTATCCTCTTCCAGGATTACCGCTTTACGTGGAGGCGAAGATGTTCGTGGAATTGGTTAACCAATTTACTTTGGAATCGATACGGGTTCCAAACCAACACGATCTTGCGTTTGGGTTTGGGACCGGCAAGCGATCGATAGGTTCGTCGTTTGCTTTCGTCAAGAATCTGAGCCATCGCGGGGATCATTGATACGCCATGGTCTAATGAAACCAACTCTTGCACTGTCGCCAATTGACTGGTTCGTTCAACCGAAACGGGATTGAAGGAACGTTGACGACAGAAAGAAACAATGTTGTCGGACAAACAATGCGCTTCGTCCAAAAGTACAAAGGGCAAGGGTTCAACATCGGTAAGTTTGACCTGTTTCTTGGACGCCAGGGGATGGTGGTTGGGGACGACCAAGAGTAATTCTTCTTCGAAGAGTTCCTCGATTTCTATGTATTTCGCTGAAATCGGCAGGGCCAAAATGGCGAGGTCAATTTCTCCTTGAGACAGTCGTTTGAGCAGGTTGTCGGTTGTGTCTTCATGCACAATCACTGCGGCAGAGGGAAATTTGAGGGCAAAGTCTCGAAGCAGGCTTGGTAGGAAATAGGGTGCAATTGTCGGAATGGCTGCCACTCGGACGCGTCCACTTTTGCCATCGTCGGTCAATTCTGTTTTTGTGTCTTCGATTAGCGTTACGATTTGCCGGGCTCGTGAAAGCAACAATTTTCCAGCGTCGGTAAGGACGACTTGTCGACTTTGCCTCTCAAAAACGGGTTGGCCAAGTTCTTCTTCCAAGCGTGCAATGGATCGGCTTAAAGCCGGTTGTGAGATTAGCATGTCGTTCGCGGCATGCGTAAAGTTGCCTTTTTCAGCAACCTTCAGAAAATTACGTAATTGATCAAATTCCACGTTGTTGGCTCTTGTTGAAAAACTGCCGCGTGTGCTGGCGCTAACGAAAAAAATACCAGCCGAACTTACGCTCGTCGGGTATTTCTAGAAGATCAAAGTTTAGCAGAATTCCCAAGCTCGTTCACGATTGAGATCAATCGCGTCACACGCCATCTTGGCAAATTCGAGGGAGAAAACCCAACCGTCGGTTCGGTCAGGTAATCGGCGGATTTTCCTACAGCCCTGGTGGCTTGGGAGCCGGCGGCTGCGGAGGTGATGGTGGCTTTGGCTGGCGATGCCGAAGCGGAAAACATGATAGATTTCATGATGACATCCTTAGGATTGAACTTAAACAAACCGGTTGCCTTGCTTGTCCTGTTCCTAGGGCGGAAAAGAAACGTCAAGCTGAGGGGTGTAACTTCCTTGGATAGAAGCGTTGGCAAACGTCTAGCCATTTCCTTAAAGACGATTTGCAGGTCGTTCTTGGAATTGGCGTGAAAGTGGGTTCCACCGGCCTGGCTTGCCATGGATTCCGATCGATCTAGAACCAGGGCAATATCGAGGTCAACTAATGTTGAAATCGCTGTTCGCTGAGTCTCGAAACTTGTAGAACCAAGCACGTTTGGCATCAGCAGCGTGATCGATTCGCTGGGAGAAGAATTGGTTCGACGTACCGTGAATTGCCATGAATTTGGATTGCTACCGCCGGGGGTAAATACATGTCTTCCATTGCTTGGCCCTCTTACCGATCGGCCAAAGATAATATCGCTGGAGGAAAGGAGCATCGGCGCGGTGGCATCGGCAGTGATGTACATTTGGGTGCCGTTGTAGAAGCCGGCAAAAAAACGCTGAGTTGCTGTTGGCTTTAGCGCGAACTTGGAATGTGATCGGTGTCCCGTAAGCGGCTGCACAGAAGTTGGATGGTGTTACCGAAACATTGAAATCTTTGACGCCACGGCCATTTAGTATTTGCTTCGCGGCTTGGGTTGCAAACTTATCGTTGGACCCATTGACCAACGCTACTCGAGTCGTGTCATAGGCAGCGATCTTCAGCATTTGCCGCAAGAAGATCATTGAAATGACTTAGATCGTCCTTAAGAAAATAAGTACAAGCACACGGGAAGGGTAATCGCCAATTCGACTCACGCCGCCCCAAGTTTCTTGTTGTTGGCTTGCTGACGAAAGCGGATCAAGGATGGTTGCACCTGTTGAACGAAAACAGCGAGTTTGTGGTAAAAAACCGGGTCGCAGGGCGACGATGGACAGGATTTTTTGTCGGAATTGCTGGTGGTAATTGATATTGAGGGTGCAAGTGTACAGGTTGTCAGCGATGTGACTAATGAAAATGAGTGTCAGCTACTGGACCGTGATCCAAGAGACTGGGCGACAGGTTGAATCGGACAGTTGTCAATCAAATCGGGCGCAAAAAAACGCTCGCAGTTGTGAACCTGCGAGCGTTTAAGCGATTTAGATTTTAAAGCAGTAATCAGACGATCGACTAGTTGCAACCGCAACCGCAACCACTTTGATGCTTCAGTCGACCCAAAAGCGGGCAACCTCGGGTCGCATGGGTTTCGCAGCCACAAGCGGACTGGGTAGGGTCACAACCGTTCCCTTGACCGCAAGGCATTGTGCCTGGGCAAGGCATGCCTTGCCCGTAACCGGATCGGTCTCCAAAACCATTTCCGTAGGGATCGGAAACGATGTCTTCCAGGGGTGCTTCGATCGGCGGTGGAACATTGTCTCGAAGATAAGTGTTCACCCAACCAATGTCACGTCGAGGCGACAAAGTCACATCCAGTGCGTTAACAACCAATGCGTTCGAGCGACGAGTTGAAGTGCGGATGGCGTCCATGTTTTCGCCGGCCAATGCTGGTGTTCCACCAACGGCTTCAAAGCCCGTTACTGCCACGCCATCTTTACTCGCAGCCACTAGGGTGTAGTAGCCCGACGGCAAGCCGCCGAATTCAAATATGCCGTAACGATTGGTTTGAGTCGATTGAACTAGTTCGTTGTTTTGAATCACAAAAACTTCGGTTACTTGCAAATCGATCGGGCGGCCCGAATTTCGTTCGATCGCACGCATGCGTCCAATCAAATTGCCTTCAGCGGACAAGTTCACTTGAACGTTGCCCATGGTGGTTGCTTCGACAGATTTTGGCTTATGCACACTGATGCCGCTGATACCGAAAAGACGAGCTGGATCTTCTGCGGTTTCGCCAAACGCGAATTCGCCGAAGTTGCGGAAGCGAACCTTAGTGGCGCGGTCGGTTACCAAATCATAGACCGTTCGTGAACTCGCTTCGGTCAAAGGAATCGAGAATGAACTTGGCGTGCTACTAAGCGCATTGTGGCGTAGAACCACCAAGCAATTGATCGCGTAACGACCGGATCCAGTTACCATGGCAGTGTAAACGCCTTCTTCCAAACCAAAGGCCACAAACTGACCGTTTTCGTTTAGATCAACTTTTTCAACCAGCAGGCCATCGCGAATAAAAAAGACGCTGCAACCTTCAAACTCTAGTTCTGGTGCAAAAACGTCGCCGTAGATCTTGCCTTCGTCATCAGCCATAACCCAACTTCGTCGAAGCTCTGGACCTAGTTTGAACGGGTTTGAAGCGTCGGCAGTGTTCCAGCCGGCTAGAGAATCGTCGACCTTCAGCACATTGCGTGCGGGTGCTTCATCTGGGATGGCGGTCGGATCAATTAGTGGGGTTTCTGGCGTTTGTGCTTGATCGCTGGCTGCTGCCTTTAGATCTTCGACCAAATTTGAAAGACCAGGGACGGCCTGGATTTGATCTTGGCCGGCCACGGGGATTGCGATTTCGGTCGCTTCGTCCTGGGCGGTCGCGGCATTGAATGACAAGCACGCGATTGTAAGAGGAAGGGTGGCTTTCCCAATTTTGAAAATTGATAAGCCAATTTGATTACATAGATCGCTAACAAGTTCAAGTGTTTTCATGGTTTCGTCTAAATAAAAGAAAAAGTCGCGAGGGCCGTAAAATCCATTTGCCAATCTCCTAAGTAGATCTTCACAAATAGCCAAAGCCGTAAGAGACTCGGGTCTTTGACCGAAAATCAACTGAAGTTTCGACATGGGCAGTTCTGACTGTCTGACTGCATTTCGGACTTGCCAAGAACTTTCTTTGACCACAAAGATGGTGTCTAGAATGCTCTCCAGTATATTTAGCTTGCCGTTTACAGCGTTGGTAAAGATTGACTGACGTTATGAAAAGATGGCGGGGACCGCTTGGGCTTGTGCTGATTAGGACGGATATGCAGCTTAAATCGGTGCTATTGCTGCGTCTGCCGCTGGAGAACCTGGAGCAAGATTCCAACGTTCGTGGTTGCCAACATTGTCGCAGCGATTGTCACAGTGATTGTCACAGTGATTGTCACAGTGATTGTCACAGCGGACCAAGGTTATGGACTTCTTGGGCTGGCAGTAACGTTCGGGAAGACGCCACCAGATCCGCAGACCGGACGCGAGGGGATAAAAAAAGGCGTGAGCGAATTTTAACTCGCTCACGCCTGATTGCTATGGATGGGCCTGATTTCTATGGATTGACATTGTCTTATCGCAGAATTGCGACCGGTCTAATGCCTGTTGCTGTTTCGCCCTAGAGACTACTGGCGGAAAGCACTGATCGGGCGAGGTGCGCGATAGAAATTATTATCATCGGTCGACGCCACTGCCGCGATTCCGGCAGCCGCGATCAAAGGAAACAAACCGTTTCCAGAACCGCCAAATCCTCCCAGGCCGCCCCCGCCAAAACCGCTCCCACCTGAATTGAAACCTCCACCATCAAAGCCGCCTCCGCCGCCATAGCCACCGCCGTTGAAGTAGGGATCGTTGGAAGGTAAAGTCGGCCCATTGATTGGTTCGAGCACAATGGATTCTTCGCGTTCTTCTTCCACTAATTCTTCAACAACTTCCATGTCTTCTTCCGGAGCCAGCATGCCCTCGAAGCTTTCGGCAGTTTCGATCGATTCTTCTGTCAGTGGGGTCGGGGTAGGCTCCGCTTCGTCCTGTCGGACAATCGAAGTAAAGATGGGTGCATCCCGAGATGCGTCCGTCAGTTGGAATCCAGCAACCAACATGTTTTCGCCCTTGGATGCAATCAAGGTGTACTGTCCAGCAGCCAGGTCTGCGATTTCAAATACACCGCTTTTGTCAGTGCGAGCCATCTTTACCAGGTCGTTGTTCTTTAAGACGTAAACGGTAATGGCCGAAGCATCGCTGGTCTGCAACTGGTCCGCGATGGCCAATCGACCTACAAAGCTACCACTGGCCGATTTGGCAATGCGGTAGTTGGAAACCTTGAGTGTTCGAGGCGCTGAGGCTTCTCGGCTGATCCCATTTTCGCCGTACAGCAATGACGACACTTGACTCGTGTCTGCCGAAGCGGTCTGGCTTTTTCGCTGACCGATCAATTCATGCACCAAACGGCCACTGGCTTCCGAGACACCAATTTCTAACGAGCCCTTCCGATATTGGGCCGTTGAATCGTGTGCCAAAACGTTCAGGCCACTGACTGCATAATGACCTACTCCGCTGACCACAACGGTGTAGATGCCGGGCTTAACCGCTGCTGCCTGAAAGTTGCCACTGGCGTCTGATTTAAGATTGGCGACCACTTTACCCGAACGGATCAAAGTGACGTCGGCAGATGGCATGGCAGACCCCCTTGCCAAAATACGACCGTTAAGATTCCCTTGGGCGTCAATCGCGACAAGATTAAAACCTAGCGGAGCCACTGCTGCGGAGGTTTCACCAGAGGCGATCGAAGTTGAAACCGTCTGGGACAATTCGGATGGTTGCTGTACAACCGAATTCCTTGTGAACACGGTATCTAGCGACACCGCGCCTGCGGTTAACGCAGTGCCACAGACGGGTAATGCCAAAAGAGTGGCGAGTGATTTAGCAAGTTGTGGGATTTTCATGTCTTATAATCGGGGAAAAAGAACTTCGTTATGCAATACTCCCTTACGCGATAATCCTTCAGACACCTCTACGTTAGTCACGCCGCGGTGAAACGACAATTCGTTTTACGCAAAAATTTGATAAATTCGTTTCAGACCGAAATGATCGACCGCCTGATTGATTTCGCGTGAGGAGATCCAGAGTGGATCAAATTTGAGGGGGTCTCATTTGCGGCGATTAATTGCTTTTGGAGTGTCAAAGCCGTGAAGTTTCGACGGTTCCCTCACTGGGAAACGTCTGAACCGGGGCGATTAGGGCTGGTAGATAAGGCTGGGCAGGTATAATTTGGCGGCGACTTGCGGTATAGCAGGTCGTCACGAAACTGAGCGGCGAATCGGTTCTGCGAACGTGTATGGCACTTTTTAGGATGTTGTAATATCCCATGGACACTTGGCTTGGCGAACGCAAAATTTTGGTCATCGGAGCCGGTATATCGGGATTATCCGCTGCGATTCGCATCGCCAAAGAGTTCCCCACGGCCAGTGTGACCATTTGTGATGGTCGGCCTGAGGCAGGGGGCGTGTTACAGACTCGCTATGCTAACGACGGTTTGGTTGAATTAAGCGCGGACATGTTCACGACTAAGTTGCCGTGGGCGCTTCGCCTGTGCGAAATGATTGGCTATCAAAATCAGCTGATTCCCACGGATGAGAAACGTCGCGGAGCATTGCTGGCGACCCGCACAGGTACTTCGCCTGTTCCGACGGGTTTCTCACTCATGATCCCAAATCAATTATCAGGGATCTTGCGCAGCCCGTTGTTAGGCATTAGCGGGAAATTGCGTGTACTGCTGGAGCCTTTGTTTGCGACCGTCAATCGCAAGTTCTACCCAGGTGGGTCATTTGACGAATCTTTGCAAGATTTTGCGATTCGGCATTGGGGGCGGCAGGTCTTTGATCGCCTGATCCAGCCGTTAGTTTCGGGGATCTATACCGCAGATCCCGCAAAGCTGAGTATGCAAGCGGCGCTAAGCGAATTTGCAGATATGGAGAAAAACTATGGGAGTTTATTGCTGGGCAGGCGCCACGCCGAAAAGTCAAAGCACGCTCAAGGGGCAGACGCAAGACCTTCGACTGCGCATCCCCAAGGCGCATCCAACGCGGTAGCGGCCGCCGAGGAAAAGGCTGATTCGATCGGCGGTGCAAGTCAGGCTCTAAGTGAAGCCAGTCAAAAGGCTAGTGGCGCTAGATATGGCTTGTTTCTGACGCCGAAAAACGGCATGCAGGACTGGATTCAGGCCATGGTGCAGTGGCTTAAGGATCAGTCCGTAGAATTTCGAATGGGGGTCAAGGCCGTCGATCTTAAATCGACTGCCGGTGGGTGGCAAGTTGCTTTGGAGAATGTGGACGACGCGGCCTCAAGTGCAGACGATGATCGAGTGCCACCGAAGCAGCGTCAGGTTCAAGTTTTCGATGCGGTTGTCGTGGCCACTCCCTCGTGGCAAGCGGCCGACCTGCTGAAGCAAGTGGATCCGATGGTTGCCACGTTGTTATCACAGATCGAGTTTGCCAGTGCTGCGATCGTTATTTCGAGGTTCAAAAAAACACAGTTTCCCAATGATGGACGTGACCTGGGGTTTGGTATGGTTGTTCCCAGCTATTTGAAAAGTCCATTGATTGCAACCAGTTTTTCCAGCAATAAATTTTCTGGGCGGTGCGATGACGATTCTTTGGTGACGCGAAGTTTCTTGGGCGGAGCCTTAAATCCTGAAGTCATCGGCTGGACGGATGAGGAAATTATTGACGCTTCCTTAATGCAATTCCGAAGGTGGATTCCGTTTCAAGGCCAGCCCGAATTTAGTGAGGTGATCCGATGGTCTAGGGCCATGCCGCAGTATCATTTGGGGCACGTGCAAAAAGTTGAATCGATTGACCATCAAATGAATGGTTTGAATCGAATCGCTTTAGCTGGCAATGCCTACAAGGGGGTCGGCATCCCGCAGTGCATAAAGAGTGGTTGGGACGCGGCAGATAAATTAATCGTGGAATTGAAACCCAGCAGTAGCGGTCAGTAGTCTGAAAAACGATCGGGTCGAATTTGTTTAGAATTGGATCTTCAGACTTACTTGCTGATCACTTGAAGAATTTAAGGTTGCTGGGGTGTCGGTCCCGTGAAATTCAAGCGGGAAGGCCCGGGCCGTTGTCAGTCCGGCAGATGGGCTATTCCAAAGTTTCTCTTGCTTGGCTTGCAATAACGCGTCCGCCAAATCCACCAATTCATGGCTTTGGTTCAGTGCCGATTCAATCAATTGGGCGTCGCCCGTTTCTGTTTCAACTTGGAATCGACCATTGGGTTGGACGGTGAAACTGATTTCCTGCCCATCGCATTGACCGCCAAAGAATTCTTTTAACCGCGAACTCAGCTTTTGATACAGGCTTGCGAAGTCGTCGCCTGCGGTTCCCTGGCCGTTGTGGGGCGTTTGATTCTGGCCCGCCTTGGCAGCCTCCGCTGATTTTTCACTTGGCAAAGCATCCAGCAGGTTGGCAAATGACTGTGAGAACGCCTCGGAACTGCGTTCTAATAGATTCCCCACCGACTGAACAGCAGTAGGAATTAACGTGGCAGCCAAGTTGGTGATTTGCAATGGATTCATGAATCAAAACGATCAACACTGGACATCGATGGGGAACGATCCGTCCGCATTTGCGTAAGGCTTGGAAGCCTGAATGGTTTGCCTTAGGCGAAGCTGGCGGATCCACTCGACCTAAGTAATAGGCAGCTCTAAGTAACCTTTATCGGGCCAAATGGCTGTTTTGGTTGACATTGAATCCCAGATAACCGCTACATTTTGCTCATTTTCCCACAGAGCTCCAGAGTGATAGCAGGCTAAAATCTCATCAAAGTAACAAATATCGGAGCCAGCGGAACGAATTAACCTTCATGCACAGCTAATCCAAAGATGGGTAATTATTTAGGAGGATGTGTGATGTTTAACTTCTTCGAGCTGTTTGGGCTGTGGACCAAAAGAGGTTCAAGCGTTCAGGGAATTGAAGGTCTGTTGGCTAAGGTTACTCCTGAAGTGCGTCAATTATTAGCCCAGAAGCAAAGGCCTTACGCAATGCGATTATTTCGAAGGCAAACCGGAGCCACCTTGCACCAAGCACTTCGGGTAATGGTGGCGCTGCAAAATGAAGTGGGAACCAAGCAAGCCTAAAATGTCTGCGGCTGCGGCTGCGGCTGCGGCTGCGGCTGCGG
>Ga0105050_10007163_pt1 | contig 13466 bp, 5 predicted proteins | sample FRY01_FD_78088 | JGI IMG/M metagenome (GOLD analysis project Ga0105050, IMG submission 78088) | Freshwater microbial communities from Lake Fryxell liftoff mats and glacier meltwater in Antarctica - FRY-01 | ecosystem: Environmental > Aquatic > Freshwater > Ice > Glacier meltwater ... | reverse complement strand
GGTTCTTTGACCCCGAACTTTGCCGTGTCATTCGTGAGGCAAAAACACGGGCGACCTCACTGGAAGATCTGGCCGTGTGCCTCGACTGCGGCCTCGCCGACTTTCAGCGCCGCACAGGTCGACCCCCCTATCAGGAGTATCGTGTTGCCGAGTAAAATCGGACTCGGGGGAGAGCAATTCACCGCTTCCGTCCAAGTGGTGCTGTCCGTAGACCGCCATGCGGTAGAAGTCGGATTCACGGAGCGGGCGCCTGAGTGAAGGCGGCGAGGCTGTTCAAGACCCTACGGTCTCGGGGTTAAGCTCAAGGGCTTTTCGGATGAACTGACCGCAGGCTTTCTGCGGACGGACCGGAGAGGGTTTGCGGGTCGGAGAGCTTGAGGCTGGGGAGAGGCATGCCGGGACCGGAACGCCCTTCCCATGACCTCCCCAAAGCGGCGAATGCCCAAGGTGAAAGAGTTCGGGTATCGGACCGAGTCAGAATGACACGGCCGTGCATCAAGTCCTGGTTTAATGAGGCGAATCCACTTCCGCAACCTACCACCCCGCCGAGAGGATCTCTTTCACGCTCACCTTGTTGAGAACCGAGGAGCACGCCTCCCAGTCGGCGTCCTCGACCTTGCTGTATTTCACGTCGAATGGGTTTCTGGTGGCGGCGGTGCGGTCGATCAGTTGTCTCGCGGCGGATTCATCGTGCTGCGCGATCTTGACCCAGACGTCCTCCAGAGTATCGGGAATTTGCCCGAAGAGACCGTGAATCGCTTCGAGACGGTCAGCGAGAACCTGGTGAACTCGGTCTTCTACCGAGTCGCGGTAACGGAGATTGGCGATCCAGACTTCGGTCCGCGCCTGGCCGATACGCTGGATCCGCCCCTTCCTCTGTTCCAGTCGAGTCGGGTTCCAGGGAAGGTCAATATTGATCAGAGTGCCTAGTCGCTGGAGGTTGAGCCCCTCGGAGGCTGCGTCGGTGCCGAGTAGAAGCCGCAGTTCCCCCTCGCGGACTCTTTTTTTCAGATCGTTGCGGTCGCAACGCTGGAAGCGTCCTGCCCGCCAAAAGCCCGATCGATTGCTCCCTGCGTAGAGTCCGATATCGAGTCCGGAGAATTCAGGTCGCTTTGCCAGCTCATCCCCGACCCACCTGACCGTGTCGTAGTATTGCGAGAACAAAATGCAGCCGAGATCGAGCCAGCGACTTCCGGACTCTGCATTGCTACCAAGGAGGAAAGAAATCAAGGCCTCCAGTTTCGGGTCGTTGTTGCCACCTTGCTGAAGTAGTCCCAGACAGCGACGCAGGGAGCTCAACTCGTCCTCGGTGAAGTCTTTGAATTCACTCGCTCCCTGCGGGGGTCTTCCTACCTGAGTGGGCTCCTCTTCTTCCGCATCATCCTCGTCCTCGTCATCCGTGAGTTCGGGGTCTTGGCCGAGGAGCTTTCGGATCGTGCGTCTTCCCGCCTCCATCGAGCTGCCGAGGCGTCGCAAGAGCAGGGTTTTGAAGAATCCGGCACCGCGAACTCTCTGTTGAAGCAGATCTGAGAAACGCTCCGCTTCCTCATAAGCCTCATGAAGATAACCGCCCAGATTTAGCGCGCTTTCCGGTTCTTCTCCGAACAGCTTGACCGTGACTCGGGGAAGAAAGTAATCACCGGTTGCCGGGTTGATCGTGCTTTCGAGATAACTGCGCGTCCGTCGCACGATGCAGCGGAGGAGCGGATTGAAGCGAATACCGTAGTCCGGTAACAGACCGTTGCGAAGCTGGACTCTGCGGATCGCCGGTGAGAGTTGGGCGAAGGTCTCGGGTTTCACCTGCCAGCGTGAATCGGCAATCGCAAGGTGGTCTCTGATGCGGCGAAGAGAAACGTCTTCGTGGCGTGAAGGGAGCGGGTCGCGGACATATTCCCATCCGTCCCGCTCGTCGTCAGCGGGGACTTGAACGGCTCCAGTCGCGATGGCGAGACAATGACTGGGGCGGAACCACGGGCTGGTCCGGGTCCAACCTCCGAGGACACCTTCGTTTCCGTTCGACAGGATTTCCAAAAGGTCCCACGCTTCGACCGGATGGAGCTGGACCGGTGTCGCGGTAGCGAGCAACATGCTCTTCGTCCTCGGACCAATCTCTCTGAGGAAGGCCATGACTTTGTTAGGCTCTGCCCGCTCATCGATCTCGTCGGGGCCGGCGTCAACTTTGGGCACCTTGCGCCGTCTCGCCCGGTGCGCCTCATCGACTATCACGCAGGTGTAGCGGAGGCTGAGCAGTTGTTTCACAGCATCTGCCAGGCCCCTTACGACGAGACCCTGTGAGACGAGGCCGATTCGTCTCGGGCATTTCGAGAGCGACCGAATTCCATCGGAGGGATGCTCCACTTCGTTTTCATCGATCCAGGCTTTCCCGGTCCATCGCGCGGAAGGCAGGGAAAGGAGCTCCATCAGTTCATCCTGCCACTGCTGGAGAAGTGGTTTTGGCGCGAGCACGAGAATCGGTCCGCCATCCGGATCGTCCAGAGCCATCAGCATCGCCGCCATCGCGAGCTGCACTGTCTTGCCGAGACCCACCTGATCCGCGAGGACGAGTCGTGCTCCACCCAGCCGGTGCCGTTCTAAGGCGAGACGTGCGAAGTATTTCTGGTGTGGCCACAGTCCCTGCTCCCGCCGATAAACCGGCGTCTCCACTGCTGCCATGGCCGCCGCGACCGTTGGATCCAGGGACGCTTTCCACTCCTCCGGTTCGATGACTTGGCGTCGGATGATTCTCTGGACGTCCTGCTGGATAAAGGGGCAGCAGGACAAATCGATCGCCCGGGCGTCGTTCCAGAGCGCGTCGAACTCCTCCTGCACCCAGGCGACGGTTTCCGGATCGTCGTCTTCCCAGAGCAGTTCGTAATTCAGCTTCCAGGCCGACGAGCTTTCGTTGACGCTGCCAAGAAAAGCGGTCGCACTCCCGTCCGGGCGCTTCACGATACCCGCCTTTCCATGAATGAGGCCGAAAGCGGTATCCGGCAACACCCGGACCTCCAGTTTCCCGGACGTCAGCGCCTCATAGAGTGCCCGGTAACGGGGCAAGGCCGCAGGAGGGGCTTCTTCGGGCAGTCCCGCGCACCAGCTTCGGCGGAGCGAGGCCTGCGCGGCGGCGGCCGTCTCCAAGTCTTTTGGATCAAGATCCGAATTGCAGATGATCCGCACCTTGCCGGAGACACCCATGACTGCCTCTCCCGCGACTTCGAAAAGGCTTGAGCGGAAGTAGCCTGCGATCCGGTCGTAGGACGCAGCACCGTCCAACCGTTGATTGAGAACGGCGTGATCGAGGCGGGTGCGGCGGCTGGAGTGGCGTTGGAGCATTCTCGGAGATTAGTCGATTCAGGAGTGTATGGAGGCGGTGAGCTTCATGAGGTTCTCGCCACCATAGGCGAGGCCGTGAGCGACGCTGAGACGGTCAAAATCGATCATCAGTTCTTTGGGCAACCCTTGTAAATCCTCGGGAGTAGGGAGCGGTTCGAGGCGTAAGCCCTGCTGCTTTAGACGCCGGTCTGCGGCATTCCGCTCCCACCGGGTGAACCCCACTAAGGTCTGCTCGAACGGCCCCTCGATGAAATGCTGTCGGAAAAACCGCGCCCGACTGCCTCCACCCGTGAAAAAGAACCGCAATCGCCCAGGCCATGGATCGAAACCTGAGTTGACGTGGACTCTCCTCTGGTCCAGCCGGAAGTCCCTGGCACATCCCACCGCCAACCAGATTGCATCGTCGGAAAACTTCTTCGTGGCGTCGTCGAATGCCCTCTTGAATGGCATACCAACCTGCCCCTTCCTCCCGAGTATCTCCCCGGGGGTTTCAGGAGTGGGCTTGTTTCCTGATTGAAAATCTTCAAGCCGAATCTGGACCGCTCTGCTTTCGACTGCCTCAAGCGCTGCCATGCGGGCCTCCAGAAGCTTCATGGCACCAAACGGGCCGACCTCGCAGAAATGGAACGAAACAACGTCCTCGTCATCGTTTCCGTGCAAAATGATGGTCGAAACATCAAGCGTGCCGGCCCCCACGTCGATCAGGATTAGATTTTCGCGAACTCGGTAGGGGGAATTCACATACCCGGCAAGCTGCGCACCGATCTCGGGATAAAGATGAATCCGAGAGGGGGGGATGAGCCTCTTAGTGGGCTCCGATTCAGAATTAGTGCGAAGCGAACGAAGAGAGGACAAATCGAGCGGGAGATCGGTGGAGGCGAGGCGGGTTGCCCAGTTCGCAATCTCCCGATAGGCATCGACCAAGACTCCTCCATTAACATTCTTATCCGGGAATCCAAGGTTCAGACTCCAGGACGGCCTGCGCTCCGAGTAACGTCGCGGTCCCTCTGCGGCGAACCAGCGCAGGGAATCACGGATTACCCCCGCCAGGTAAAGCGCGACCAGGTCCCGGACCAGCGGCGAAGCCGGATCAGCCATGAGTCGCATCTTGAGATTGGCCTCGACTGAGTTCCCAACAGGCACTTGGGTTACCCTTAGGAAGCGCTCCATTCCTACGCCGTTTACCCCGACGGGAATAGCGTAGGATTTACCAAGCCAGCCGTGATCCCCGATCACCACTTTTGTGCAACTCGTGCCGAGATCGATTCCCAATGTTAAGTCAACCGCGAGAGCAGATTCCCTGATCTCGGGTCCGGTATTGGGCGGTGCCGGTTTCTCCGGCACAGCCGGAGCTACGACAGTCTTCCGCTTCTCCACGGATCTGCCAAAGACCGCCCTGAGTTGCTCGAAGATGGATTTTCCTGCGCTCATCAATTGATCTGGATAAAGCCGGCGGCGATGGTGACACCCTCACCTCGGGTTTGGGATTTGGCGCGGATCTTGTCCCGGAGAATGTCGCATTTGTTCCGAAGCTTTTTGATTCGTCCCTCCGTTGCGGCGACCAGCGCGACTCGCCCCAACGCGCGATGGCCCAGCAGCGTCCGGCTCAAGGACTCCATGCTACGCTCCTCGAAGCGGTTTACCCCGAGTAGTTGGATGCGCCCGCGGTCCTCATTCTCCAGCTTACACCTCTCCTCGAACCCATGGAATAGCCCGTCCGCCTCAAATTCGAGTTCATCCACACAATTGCTGAGAACACTCAAGAGTTCATCACCCTCACTGGGAAGCTGCTCACTGGACCGACCAAGGGCACTGGCCACCTCGACGATGCTGGTGGCGACCTGAGATTCATCGATCGATTTTCCATCTACGAGGGAACGAACCTCATGCTGAATTCTTTCGTAGTTTCGCAGTCCCTCGACGGTCCATCGCTGGGACACGAACGCATAGATTCCGGGCTTAACATCAGTCGGGCGGCACTCCGCGGGAATTTCCACCGCTACAGGAACGGGTTGCACAACCTGGTTCACTCTCAGGTGGTATCCCGCAAAGCGCACCAGCGGGTGAGCCTGGTGAATCACCTCGACACCAGGTTCGGACGGAGTGAAGACGCGATGGTCGAAGCGCACCCGACGAGGTTCCATGCCAGTGAGGCGGGTCTGGCCCCGAAGGTTCCGCTCCGCGAGGAAGCAGTCGAACTCGTGAACCGCTGAGGCGTCGAGTTCGATCTCGAAGATGCGCCGATTCTGGTCGATCCCCTGAATCCGCGTTGCCGGGAAGCTGCGACGAAAGAACATAGAGATGTAGACCTCCAGATCCACGCCGGTGATCCAGTCCTTCCGGTCATGGGCGGCCGCGATCTGGTTGATGACGTAGTCCCCGTAGGCGGCAAGGATGGAGGCGTCCTTCTCGAGCTCCTCCTCCATCTGCATTTGGTTCTCCATTGCAACCGCTGTCTCCTCAATGCGGCGCGTCTGCTGTTCGTCGGAAAGCTTGTTGGTTAGAATCTCTTTGGTTAGCTCATTGATCAGCGGGCCGATCACGGCTTCAAGATCGCCAAGGGTTCTTTGGAAGAGGTCGAGACGATCATAAAGCCGGCTGTAGATCCTCTCGTCGACCGTTCCCTGGCAGATAAGGTTGATCACTACAATTCGCTCCGCAGTCTGGCCGATCCGGTGAATTCGTCCGATCCGCTGCTCGACGACCATAGGATTCCAAGGAAGGTCATAATTGACCACAGCGGACGCAAACTGTAGGTCCAAACCCTCGCTTCCGACTTCAGAGGACAACAGGATGGGAGGGCTGTCAGGTTTCGCGAATCCGTCTACGATGTCTTGCTTGTCCCCAATGTAGTCGCCGGTGAGCATCAGCGAAGAAATTCCGTCGCGCGCCAACCGATCTTCGAGGTAACGAAGGGTGGGCTTGAAGAACGCGAACAGCACCACTTTGGCATTCGGGTGAGCCTTCCAATAGGTCTTGAGCGCACCGACGAGATGCTCATACTTCGAGTCATCGCGTCGAAACTCCGCCGGGTCGAAGCGCCCAGCCAAGCTCTCCATGACATAGGAGACTAGAGGTCCGACGTTACCTCGTGAGCGGGCGAGGCTGACGTCTGGATTCAATTCGTCGGCATCTGTTATTCCCGCGACCAGCCGCTCGCAAGCCGCAGCCATGCAGCTGGCGACTTGTCGCTGAGGCATGACCGTCAGGAAGCCGGAACTGATGCCCCGGTCCGCCGCGTAGTCCCAGACTGCATCCGTGACAGCGTGATAGAGACGTTCCTCGTGAGGTTTGAGTGGCACGAGGACGGTGTTTACCTCTCGCAAGACGGGATTCAGATCGACATCTCGTTTGCGGGTCCGAGTCACCACATAGGAAAGCAAATTCGCCCGTTCGCTCCTGTAGGCCAGATCCGCCCTCAACTTGGGATCCTCGTAGCAGTCGCACTCGTCGATCCGGCGTCGCAACTCCGCCAGTGTGCTGCTCTCGCCGAGCAATGGAGAACTGCTCGCGAGATCGATTTGTTCCAGCAACGCCTCGCGGCTGGCCGTACCAGAGAGAATCATCTTCCGAAGCCGTACCAGTGGAGCGTTCGCTTCGAGAATTGAGTTGAAAGAATGCTCGTCCGGAAACGTGTCCGGATCGAGGCGACGAAGCAAGGTGAAGAGATTTTTCGAATGCGTGTGAAGCGGCGTCGCAGACAGGTAAACTTTGTAACGGCTGATTGGCGCGAGCAGACCCCCGAGCTTCGATGTCTGGCTCTCCGAATTCCGCATGATGGCAGCTTCATCCATCACCAGTAGATCAAGGAACGGCTCCACTTCTTCCGCCCAAGCAGACAAACTTTTCGCGAGTCGGCCTGCGTGGCCGCCTCCGCCATCCTGCCAATCCCTCGGAGGGCGTAGGCCGTGATACGAGCAAACCAAAGCGAATCCGTTCGAGACCCCGCGGCGGGCCTCGTCCAAAGCCTCGAAGACTTCTCCTGGGCCCGCATTTCTGGCATCCACGCCAAAGCGGCGCTTCAGCTCGTTCTTCCACTTGGTGATTAGGTGTGGAGGACAGACGACTAACAACGTGCGCGCCCCTTCACGGGCTCTCAGTTCAGTCCAGATCAATCCCGCTTCGATCGTCTTGCCAAGGCCGACCTCGTCGGCCACAAGCAAGCTGTTTGTCGGGGACTCGAGCAGCTTGATGACTGGCTTGAACTGGTAGGCGTAGAAAGTGGTATCCGATGCATCCATTGAATACATCACTTCCGAGAGTCGACCGTTGAGCTTCTCGTGGAGGAGGTTACGGCGCAGGCTTTCAGGGCCTTCCATCTGACCTTTTAGGATGTCTCCCACGATATCCCGATGAGCGGGGAGCAGCTCCAAATTTCCGATACGAAGGGTGCTTCGGGTGCCGCTATCAAAGAGAACCCGAACGGACCAAACGCCATTCTGTTCACTGGGTTGAACGCTGATAATGGTCCCGGTTCTCTCGGGGGCGCCGATAACTCTGACCCTAGTACTTTTGGTTGCTTCTTCGGTTTGCATAGCGTTGACAATTAAGCCTGCGAATCATCGATGGTTCGGAGCGAATCCATTTTTTGACTGATTCCTGCCACGTTCTGTTCGATGTCATCAACATACCGAGAGCGGCGCTGGCGCACGCGATTTTGAGTATCCCAAGGCATGAACTTTGCAGTCGGCCATGTGACGTAGAGAAGTCGCTTAGCTCTGGTAATTGCCACGAAGGCGTCGTTCTTTTCCTCTTTAAGTGCCGAGCCACCAGACTTCACAGCCCGATAGTCTGGAAAAGTTCCCTCGACCATACCCATCAGAAACACGATGTCGAACTCTAGGCCCTTGACCGTATGGACAGGCGCCAGCATCAGGCCCTTGCCCGTCATGTGGGGAAGAATCTCACCGGTTGCCATCTGGTTCCGAAGCTGGGCGAGGGAGCGACCTTCCCTAGCGACGTTCCCTGCGTAATTCTTCCAGATTTCGCGGAAGTAACGAAGATCACCCAACGCCTGCTCTCCGGCCTCCATTCCATCAGCAAGCGAAGTCGAGGCATTTTTCCATGCTGCATCGAGCTGCCCGATTGCAGCCGCAAAGGCATTGACGTCCGGATGCACGGTTCCGATGAATGGGAGCACTGGATCCAGCCAGGCGAGCCATTCAGCCGTCGCGCGTCCGAACGTCTCCGTGAGGATCTCCAATCCGTCACTCTCCCTGATGGTTTCTTCTGGACCGATTCCAAGCGCGCGGCAAAGCTGGTTGAGAACGAGTTGGTTCAAGGGATTGATCGCGAGCCGGATTGAGAGATCCAGGACCTTCCCGGCTTCGGATTCGAAGGAAACCCCGCCGCCAGGTTGCCGCAGATGATAGTCGATGCCAACCGTGTCGAGACGTTCCTGCAAGGGAGCGAAGACAAAACGGTTTCTCGCCAACACCACCATGCGCTGCGGGGTGATGCTCCCCTCGATGTCAGGATGCCCGCCCGACTCAAGGAGTTCCTGGATCTTGCTGGCGATCCATTCGGCCTCGGCGGTTTCCTCCGAACATGCGATGATCAGCGCCTCGCCTTCCATCGCCGCTTTGTCCACTTCGTTGCTGTCCGGGAAGAGGGCGTTGGCCACGCGGATGACGGCCTTGCTCGATCGGTAGTTCTGCCGCAGCTCCCTTCGGACGACCTCGAAGTCGACCGGGAAACCCTCCATCATAAACCGGTGGCTCGATCCGTTAAAACCATAAATGGCCTGATTCGGGTCGCCGACCATCAGAACGGACGTTGCTTGCGAGCCGAGTGCCCGGATCAGGGCATACTGGACCGCGTTGAGATCCTGCGCCTCATCCACGCACTGGTAGCGATAGGTCCTTTGGTATACCCCTGCGATAGCCGGGCGTTCGGTGAGGATCCTCAGGGCCAGTAAAAGGATGTCGTCGAAGTCGATGACTCCCTGACTGGTGAGGTGATCCTGATACTCGCGGAACGCCAGGGCCTCGTGTTCGTTCGGCCACTCGCCTGACGAAATCTGCTGGAATTGCTCCCAGTCGCGCTTCCAAGAGCTGATCTTTTCGAGCACTCCGTAGAGAAATCCACGTCTCTTCTTGGGGTCGTCATGGCGCAGCAGATGCCGACGCAATTCAGGACTCTGGTCGAAAGCCCGTTCGAGCATCGCGAGCCGATCCGTCTCGCGTTCGAGAATCGCGGGCATGGAATCGTAGCCGACGGCACGACCGTGAGATTCGAGAACACTCTGGCAGAAGCTGTGGATCGTTCCGATGAAGGCTCGGTCCGGCAGATCGGGAACGGTTTCGAGCCGATGACGCATCTCTTCCGCAGCCTTGTTGGTGAAAGTCAGCATGAGGACTCGCGATCGGATCTGCCTGACCTCCAGCAGATGGCGCACCCGCTCCGTCAGAACCCGGGTCTTTCCAGAGCCTGCCGAAGCCACCACCAGATAGTGGCCGTCCGGCGCTTCGACGATTTCCTGCTGTTGGGGAGAAAGGTTCATTCTTCCGGTGCTGTAGGGGTTCGAGAGTTGGACAGCTTGTGGTCCACGGCATCAAGTAGTTGACGGATCGCGGTTGGAACGGAGCGCTCGCCGCCCGCATCCAGGATCGCCTTCGCCCAGAATGGAGCCATTCTAGTCTTGTTTCTTTTCCGGCTTAGAAAGCCGTGTAAATCTGCTTCGGTCCAAGCTCCGACCTCGGCTTCCTTCGCCTCCCGGGCGCGATCATCGTCGTAGGGGCCATAAGAAGCGATGACCGCGCTTTTCAGTTCCGATTCGTACCCCTCGTCGAGAAGGTATCCTTCGATCGCCCTGTTGTTTGGAAGAGTTACGATCCGAGGATCGGGAACCGTCAGATCAAGATGCGTTAGAGCTCTTTCGACCCTGGCGCGTGAATTCGGTTCTCCATCACTTAGAATGAACCAGGGAATCTTCATCGACTCAAAGATTCTCAGAAATGGAAGATAGTTTCCATCTCCCCCAACTCCCACGAAGGACACACCCCTTTCAAATGGATGCCTGCCCCAGTGATCCTTGGCGAACATCGGTAAAGCTTGTTCCTCGGTCTCGCCTTCGAACAGAACCACCGCCTGCGCGAAGAGCAGCTCACCGCGTGAGCGCATCACTTCGCGGCGGATTTTGCGTTCTTCTTCGGGTTGCAGGTCGCTGACCGGTAGGCGTCGGACCTGCGTTTCGGTGCCAGTTTTCGAGAAATGGAGTAGTTCTCCCAGATCAGCTTGTCCGGCAATGTAAGGCGAATGGGTGCTGACAATTCGTTGCCCAGGGCCACGGGACAGCTGGTCGTGGACCGCGCGTTGTGCGTTGGGGTGGAGATGGGCCTCGGGTTCTTCGAGAAACAAGACAGGATGAAAGGGAAGGCCGCTGTCCTCTGACAACTTCGTCGTCCAAGACACGTAGGCCTGAAAACTCAGAAGTGACGCCCAACTGCGCGTGCCCATTCCGTGCGACTCGAGGGGGAAAGAAGAGCCGTTACTATCGGAGAATTGCACGTCGAGGCCTTTCGTGAGATCGCGCAGTTTTTTGCTTACCGGGGTCAGTTCTACTCCTTCACCGAAGGCGGGCACTGTTTGATTGAGGGCTGTGAGAGCGTCGCGGATATGGCCGAGGACCTCGCTACTGCCGACGATGTCCTCGTTCAGCACACTGAGACGTTGTTCCAGATCGGCAATCGCCGCTTCGGGAATCTCGATCTTCGAGAGAAGGCGACCGAAGTAGGATGTGCGGGTTCGCAGATCGGCGATCACATCGCGCTGAGCGTCGATGAAGAAGGACACTAGTTGGCTGAACCTTCTTACCTCCGAACGAGGACTTGCCTCAGTCCAATTCTCAAAATCAGGCCACTCCTCAAGACGAAAGCGCTTGAGACGGAAGTCGCTCTTCAGTGTGTCATAGGTGATTCGTGTGCGGACGGCGATGAACTGCCGGTCCGAGGAATCGAGCGAAATGAGATTGGCGCCACCAAAATCCCCTTCGATCCAGCCATCGGGAAACTGCGCTTCGCGGGTTCCGTCCCTATTGATCGGAATGATTCGGACATCAATCATGATCTCCGTCGCTTGACCGCCCGCCCCGTCGACGAAGAAATCGTCCGGTGAGATCAAGCGGCGATCCGCGCCTAGGGCAAGGTGAAGCGCCCGCAGGAACGACGTCTTGCCGGAGTTGTTCATGCCGACCAGCAGGCAGGTGTCTCCAAGTGTCACCTCGACATTCCGCAGCGAGCGGAAGTGGCGAATACGGACCGCATCGATCCGGATGCCGCTGATTTGTGAGGTGCTGGTGGCTGAGTCAGTCATGGTGGTGGGCTATCATGCCTGATCATTCCTTAACCGCCCCGCGAGAATCCTCGCGGCGGCGGAGTCTTCTTGCCATTCCCCCATGCCTTCGGCGTGGCCGAGGGCGGCGAGCCATTCGAGGAGGCCGATGAAGCGCTCTCGGCGCTGCCAGTAACCCTGGCCGAAGGTGTCGCGCAGGTATTGGCAGCCGGGCTCGGGGTCGTTGTCGGTTGAGGCGGTTTCGCGGATGGCGAAGAGGAGGTGGCGAAGGGGCGAGGCGGCGAAGGGATGGGGAGCCCCGGAGGAGGCGCGGCCTCGACCACGGCCCATGGCGGGGGAGGCGCCGTCGAGACCGCCGACGGGGGCGAGTTGACCGGCGGCGAAGCCGCTGGGGGTGTGGACGCGGGCACCGTTGGCTTTGTCGCTCTTGAGGAGGGGGCGGATGTCGGTGACGCCGAAGCCGCGAGCGAGCTCTTCATACATGCCCTTGCGGCGCTCGCCACGACTCTCGATGTCGAGGGCGCGGAGGTAGTAGCGCTCGACGAGGGAGAGGTCGCGCCAGTGGGCATCCATGCCGCGAGGCACGAGCAGGTCGCAGGCGATCGTGATGGCGCGCTCGATCACGATCTGGAAGTCGCTCTTCGTGTTCCTATCGCGAACGGCGAAGACCTCGTGCTCCACGTCGCGGCCATCGAGGGTGGCGTATTGGGTGAGCACCTTGAGCGCGGCGGCGTAGGCGCCGAGCTGGTAGTCGGCGTCGTTGAAATTCGGCTCTCCGTCCTCATCGAGCGCCTGCATCGACGCGATCTGGCGGCGGACCTCGTCCTCGACGAGGGGATAGACTTCGTCGAGGAAACCGGGCTCGGGCGAGACGCGCTTGCGCAGCACCATGCAAACGGTGCCGGTGACGTAGTTGCCCTTTTTGATGCCGACCGCTTCGGTTTCGGTGCTGATCGTCCAGGCGGCGGTGGCCTTTAGCCCGGCGGCCCAGAGGATCATGCCGAGATCGGCCCAGACGCCTGGGTCCTGGTGGGTGAACTGCACCATCTGCAAGCCATTGTCCGGCATGTGGCGGGTGAGGTTCTTGTAGATTTCCACCATGGACCGGCGGAAGTCCTCGCCGTTGCCGCGCACCGCGAGTTCGGCGCGGGCGTCGGGCGTCCATTCGGGGAAGACCTTGGCGAGCTGCTTGTCCTGCCAGGCAAGGAAAAAGTCGCCGAGTTCGTGATAGTTGACGGCGTCTGCGTAGGGCGGGTCGGTGACCCAAAGGTCGCAAGTTTCGCGGAGGTCGCGGGCGTCAGCGGGGAGCACAATGGATGCCACTACAATCCTCTCGTCGGAAGAGTCTTTGAAAACGGGCCACGCTGTATCGAGTTTCGAAATAGGGCGGATTGAGTAATTAAAAAATGTGTTTAACGCTTGGCTATTGAAAACATGGGATCCTCCCTCGTTGGAAGCGTTCGACATCCAAAGGCAAAGCCGCGAGTCCCAATTGGCAATCCTCCCCATCCCCAGCAAACACCCCACTTGAGCTTCCTTCGAAGTGGCCAGCTTCGCTGAAATCTCTGCCAGCAGGCCGTGGGTGAGCAACTGGCGCGGCGTGAAGAGGTGGTGCCAGTGGGTCCAGCCGCGGGTTCGGATCGGTTCTTCGGTCTTATCGCCACCTTCCGGGATCGGTTTCGACGGGATGAAACCCTCTCGCTGCCATTCAGCAAACCGCTCACGCAGTAAGTCGAGCGCCTTGGCTTCTCGGGCGAGATCCTTCTCTTCCGGTGCCGCATATCGCTTGTTCCCGTCGGCATCAATCCAGCGAATGCAATAGAGTCGCTCCTGAAAGACATCGC
>Ga0105050_10007162_pt1 | contig 13466 bp, 14 predicted proteins | sample FRY01_FD_78088 | JGI IMG/M metagenome (GOLD analysis project Ga0105050, IMG submission 78088) | Freshwater microbial communities from Lake Fryxell liftoff mats and glacier meltwater in Antarctica - FRY-01 | ecosystem: Environmental > Aquatic > Freshwater > Ice > Glacier meltwater ... | reverse complement strand
TAAGGTTGAATTATTCCAACTGAAAACTGCGACTGAAAACTGCAAACTATTCCTCATCCTTTTGTCCCATCATCATCAAGAATGCTTTCAAGAACTCGTCGATATCGCCATTCATCACGCCGTCAACATTGCTGGTTTCATAACCAGTGCGAACATCTTTGACTAACTTATAAGGTTGCATCACGTAATTTCGGATTTGCGAACCCCATTCGATTTTCATTTTTCCGGCTTCAATATCAGAGCGTTGTTCTTGTTGCTTTTTTAATTCAATTTCATACAATTGCGATTTCAGCATTTGCATTGCACGGTTTCTGTTGTCGTGTTGCGAACGCGTTTCTGAACACTGAATCTGAATCCCGGAAGGTTTGTGGTTCAACTGCACTTTGGTCTCCACCTTATTTACATTTTGACCACCGGCGCCGCTCGAACGAGCCGTGGTGATTTCAATATCGGCGGGATTTATTTCAATTTCTATCGTATCGTCAACCAACGGATACACATAAACCGATGCAAAAGACGTGTGTCGCTTGGCATTGCTATCAAAAGGGGAGATTCGCACCAATCGATGTACGCCATTTTCGCCTTTTAAATAACCAAAAGCAAAATCGCCCTCAATCTCGAGTGTTACCGTTTTTATTCCTGCAACATCGCCTTCCTGATAATTGAGTTCGCGTATTTTGTAACCCGATTTTTCGGCCCACATCATGTACATTCGCATCAACATCGAAGCCCAGTCACAACTTTCAGTCCCACCAGCACCAGCCGTAATTTGCAGCACTGCACTCAAACTGTCGCCTTCATCGGACAACATATTTTTGAATTCTATGGCTTCAATATGGTTTTTGGTAGCAGCGAATTGCTCATCTAATTCTTCAACAGAAAGTTCCCCTTCTTTGTAGAATTCGTAAGCCAGTTGCAACTCGTCGGCCATTTCGACCGCTTTGTTGTAATCTTCAATCCATTTTTTCTTGGAGCGAAGGTTTTTTATATAGATTTCGGCTTCTTTGGCATTGTTCCAAAAATCTGGAGCCAAGGTTTTTTCTTCCTCGTTGGTAATCTCGATTAGTTTGGCATCAACGTCAAAGATACCTCCTCAACGCACCAAGGCGCTCCACAATACCTTTTATTTGTTCGGTAGTTGTCATAAATTATAGTAATTTTGTGGCACAAAAATAGAAAAAATATTGGTAGTGACAATTCGTAAATTGTCTTTCACCTTAAATATAAAAATAATATGGAAATTAATTTAGTAAGCGATACTGTTACTAAACCCACTCAAGAAATGTTGCGCGCGATGTTTAAAGCCGAAGTAGGGGACGATGTATACAAACAAGATCCAACCGTGATCGAACTGGAAGCTAAAGTTGCCGAAATGTTCGGGATGGAAGCCGCGCTCTTTTTTCCTTCAGGGACGATGGCAAATCAAACCGCCATTAAATTGCACACACAACCCGGCGAGCAATTAATCGCTGACAAATGGGCGCACGTTTATAATTATGAAGGAGGTGGAGCGTCCTTTAACAGTGGCGTTTCCTGCTGTTTGTTGAATGGAAATCGCGGAATGATTACTGCTGAACAAGTGGCGGGTTCCATCAATGATCCGCAATTTTATCACAGTCCGCTGACGAGTTTGGTTTGTGTCGAAAACACGACCAACAAAGGCGGTGGCGCTTGTTATGATTTTGAAGAATTCAAGAAAATCAGAAAGGTTTGCGATGCCAATAATTTGAAATTCCATTTGGATGGCGCAAGGATTTGGAATGCTTTGGTTGCCACCAATGACAATCCGAAAAATTACGGAAAAGTATTTAATACCATTTCTGTTTGTTTGTCCAAAGGTTTGGGTGCGCCAATTGGTTCTCTTCTTTTATCTGATAAAGCTACCATTCACAGAGCTTTGAGAGTTAGAAAAATTCTTGGTGGCGGAATGCGTCAAGTAGGTTATTTGGCGGCAGCCGGAATTTATGCATTGGAAAACCACATCGAAAGATTGGCAGAGGACCACCGACGCGCCAAGGAATTAGGAGCTGTCTTAGAAAAACTAAACTGGGTTGCTAAGGTACAACCCATAGAAACCAATATCTTGATTTTCTCGGTTCAATTTAGTATAGACGAAGCCGTTTTGATGGAAAAATTGAAACAAAAAGGAATTTCCATAAGTTCAATGGGTCACGGAAAACTGCGCATCGTTACCCATTTGGATTATCGTGAAGTGATGCATACTTATGTTCTGGAAACCTTGGAGAAGTTGGTGATTTAGTTTCAAGTTTCAGGTTGAGAACTTGAACTTGAAACTATTTTTTTTTATCCATTTCATTCAACATTGCAATAATTTTGTCTAATTTTTCTACTTCAAGTCTACTTAACATTATTGCTAAGGCTTCGATTTCTTGTTTTGCCTCAATATTTGTTTGATAATCCGCTTTGGCTTGCGAACGATCTCTTTCGCTTTGCCTGTTTTGGGACATCATAATGATTGGTGCAGCATAAGCAGCTTGTGTCGAGAAAAGAAGATTGAGCAAGATAAACGGATAAACATCCCAATGATAGAAAAAACCAACAAGATTTAAACTCATCCAAAGTATTACCAAAACCGTTTGAATGATAATAAATTTCCAAGAACCCATTCCTTTCGCTACAGAATCAGCTAAACGGCTTCCAAAGTCCAGTGTTTTAGTGTGTTTTTCGTGCCAATTTGTTGGAGTTCCCATTTAGTATATTTTTTTATTTAAACATTTCGTCCATTCCCGGAATCATTGGCATATCGACTTTGGCGACAGCGTCTAATTCGGCTTGGTTAACTTTTGCCGCTTTTTCGATGGCTTTGTTAAGGGTGACAATCAAATAATCCTCCAATTGTTCTTTGTCTTCCAATAATGAATTGTCGATGCAAATGGATTTTAATTTTCCATTTGCCGTGAAAGTAACTTTCAATGCGCCGTCATTGCTTTGTTCGTCGATCAAAACCGAATCCAAGCGTATTTTTGTTTCTTCTATTTTTCGTTGGGTTTCTTTCAATTTACCCATCATTCCCATTAAATCCATTTTTATGATTTTTTAATTTTAGTGTTGCAAAATTACTCTTTTGATTGATGATATTCAATTTAATTTTTTAACTATAAATAGATTCATTCTATGCTCACTTTGTATTATTTTTGCAGAATCTTTTATATAATCGAAAGTTCAAAATATGCCGAAAGAAATAAAACCCCCCGTCGCCAAAATAATCCCTAAAACTTTGGATAAGTTCGGTGATGTGAGAATTGACAATTACTTTTGGTTGAACGACCGGGAAAACCCGGAAGTCATTGATTATTTGAATAAAGAGAATGCCTATTACAAAAAAATGACTGCTCATACTAAGACTTTCCAAAAGGAATTGTTTGAAGAAATGAAGGGCAGAATCAAGGAAGATGACGAGTCAGTTCCGTATTTGTACAATGGATATTACTACATTACCCGTTTTGAAACCGGGAAAAATTATCCTATTTATTCCAGAAAAAAAGAAAGCCTTTCGGCCAAAGAGGAAATTTTGTTCGATTGCAATACATTGGCAAAAGGACAACCTTATTTCCAGTTAGGCGGTTTGAGCATCAGTCCAGACAACAAGTTGGCCGTTTTTAGTATTGATATTGTTGGAAGAAGAATTTATGACATTCAAGTTAAAAACCTAGAAACTGGCAAAATTCTTTTCGATAAAATTGAAAAAGTTTCAGGAAATGCCGTTTGGGCAAATGACAACAAGACTATTTTTTATTCCAGTCAAGATGAAGTTACCCTGCGTTCCGACAAGATTTTCAAGCATAAACTAGGCACAAAACAAACCGATGATGTGTTGGTTTATTTTGAAAAAGATGAAACCTATAACGTTGAGATTGCTAAATCCAAATCCAGAAAATATTTGGCGATAGAATCTGGAAGTACTTTGACCACCGAATATAGAATCTTAGAAGCTGATAATCCCGATGGCGAATTCAGGATTTTCCAGAAACGTGTTCGCGGTTTAGAATACAGCATTAATCATTACGGGGACAATTTCTACATTATGACCAATGCGGACAAAGCCACGAATTTTAAATTAATGAAAACCTTGGAAACAGCCACATCCAAAGAGAATTGGACAGAAGTTGTTCCGCATCGTGACGATGTTTTGTTGGAAGATATTGAAATTTTCAAAGATTTTCTGGTAGTTGAAGAACGTACCAATGGGTTGAATAAAATCAGGATTATGCCGTGGAGTGGAGTAGGGGAATATTATTTGCCTTTTGAAAGCGAAACTTATACTGCTTGCACAGGAATCAACGTGGATTTTGACACTGATATTTTGCGTTATTCCTACCAATCGATGACGACGCCTTCTTCGGTGATTGATTTCAATATGAAAACAAAAACCAAGGAAATCAAGAAAGAGCAACAAGTTCTGGGCGGAAAATTCGACAAAAATAATTACACCGAAGAACGAATTTGGGCAACGGCAAAAGACGGAACCAAGATTCCCATTTCGATGGTTTATAGAAAAGGACTCCATAAAGACGGCAAAAATCCGTTGTTGCTCTATGCTTATGGTTCTTACGGACATTCGATGGATGCCACGTTTTCCTCCACCCGATTGACATTGCTTGACCGAGGATTTATTTTTGCTATCGCCCACATTCGCGGAGGCGAAGATTTGGGAAGACAATGGTATAAAGACGGCAGATTGTTGAAAAAGAAAAACACGTTTACCGATTTTATCGATTGTTCCAAATTTGTGATTGAACAAAAATACACTTCACAGGAACATTTATATGCCGAAGGTGGTTCAGCCGGAGGATTATTGATGGGTGCAATCGTGAATTTGGCCGCGGAATTATACCATGGAATTATTGCGCAAGTACCTTTTGTAGACGTAATTTCTACAATGTTAGACGAAAGTATTCCTCTTACGACTGGAGAATACGACGAATGGGGAAATCCGAATGTTAAAAAATATTACAATTATATGCGATCTTATTCGCCTTATGATAATGTAAAAAAACAAAGCTATCCTAATATTTATGTTTCGACAGGCTTGCATGATTCGCAGGTACAGTACTGGGAACCAGCTAAATGGGTTGCTAAATTAAGAAATATGAAAACAGATAATTCCGTATTGTTTTTAGATACAAATATGGCTGCGGGTCACGGAGGAGCTTCCGGAAGATTTGAAGCCATTAAAGAATTGGCCAAAGAGTACAGTTTTTTATTAGATTTAGAAAAAATTGAAAAGTAATTAGAATATTTTTGTTAAATTTGCAAGGATTTTAGGTTAAAATAAAAAGTGTCCTTGATTAACTATTTTTTTATGAAAGAAGAAATTAACGCTTATAATAATATTTTAGAATTAATAGGTAATACTCCACTTATTAAACTAAATAAAGTTACCGAAGAATTAGAAGGAAATTTTTACGCTAAAGTAGAAGCTTTTAATCCCGGTCATTCCACCAAAGATAGAATTGCTTTATTTATTATTGAAGAAGCCGAGAAGCGGGGAATCCTTTCTCCAGGAGATACCATTATAGAAACTACATCTGGAAATACTGGTTTTAGTTTAGCAATGGTAAGTATCATCAAAGGGTACAACTGTATTTTGGCAGTTACTTCAAAATCATCCAAGGATAAAATTGACATGCTTCGCAGTTTAGGTGCCAAAGTTTATGTTTGTCCAGCACACGTTTCTGCTGACGATGAAAGGTCTTACTACTGTGTTGCCAAACGTTTACACGAAGAAACCAAAGGTTCTGTTTACATCAACCAGTACTTCAATCAGCTTAATGTTGATGCTCATTACAAATCTACAGGACCGGAAATTTGGGAACAAACAAACGGTAAAATAACCCATCTTATTGCTTGCAGCGGAACAGGTGGAACCATTTCAGGAACCGCAAAATACTTGAAAGAGCAAAATCCAAACATCAGAATCTTAGGTGTGGATGCTTTTGGTTCCGTTTTGAAAAAATACCACGAGACTAAAGAATTTGACAATAAAGAAATTTACCCATACCGAATCGAAGGTTTGGGAAAAAACTTAATTCCATCGGCTACAGATTTTGATATTATTGATCAATTTATGAAGGTTACCGATGAAGAAAGTGCCCATGCAACAAGAGAATTAGCCCGAAAAGAAGGTTTGTTTGTTGGTTATACTTCTGGAGCCGTGCTTCAAGCTATTAGACAATATTCCGAAGAAGGCGAATTTGACAAAAACAGTAATGTGATTGCCATTTTTCCGGATCACGGTTCACGTTATATGAGCAAAGTGTTTAGTGATGACTGGATGAACGATCAAGGTTTCTTCGACAGCATTAACGAAGAAGAAGTACAGAAAATCGAATTTATAAAGTAAATTGACTATTTATAATTGACAGTTGATAATTAAAAAAAGTCCCTTTTGCGCAAGCTAAAGGGACTTTTTTATACTAATGAATTATCCAATTATTAATTATCAATTAGTTTTCCTCCATGGTGTGATACACGTTCATCACGTCATCATCTTCCTCGATTTTCTCGATTAGTTTTTCCACGTCTGCCATTTCAGCTTCGCTAAGTTTCTTTGTGATTTGCGGAATACGTTCAAAACCGGAAGAAAGGATTTCTAGTTTTCTGTTTTCCAATTCTTTTTGGATGGTTCCAAAACTACCAAAAGAAGCGTAAATCAAGATGCCATCTTCGTCTTCAAAAACCTCTTCGGCACCAAAATCGATTAATTCCAATTCCAATTCTTCAGGATCAATTCCGTTAGCAGGAATTCGGAAGTTGCAGGTATGGTCAAACATAAATTCTACGGAACCTTGCGTTCCCATTGTTCCATTGCATTTATTGAAATAGCTGCGAATATTGGCAACAGTTCTATTGTTGTTGTCCGTGGCAGTTTCAACTAGGATTGCGATTCCGTGCGGCGCATAACCTTCAAACAAAACCTCTTTATAGTTGGCGGTATCTTTATCAGTTGCTTTTTTGATGGCGCGTTCCACATTTTCTTTAGGCATATTTACTGCCTTTGAATTCTGGATTACAGCTCTCAATCTGGAGTTGGCATCAGGATTTGGCCCACCTTCCTTCACAGCCATTACAATATCTTTTCCAATTCTGGTAAATGCTTTGGCCATTGCTGACCAACGTTTCATTTTTCTACCTTTTCTGAATTCAAACGCTCTTCCCATTTCTAATTAGTATTATGAACTGCAAAAATACAGTTATTAGTTATTTTATCAAATGTTTTTTGTAACTATTCAGCAGTGAAAAAAGTTGATGCGAATTTCACTGATTTGCCCAAATTCTATTAATTAATTTTCAAAAAAACTTAATTGTAAACAATAAGAAATAACAATTATTTATTGTCGCATTATACTTTGAAACACTATACATTGCAAACTTAAAACATCCATTCCGTTATTTTGTTATTTCGAAGGAGACTCGAGAACAAATCACGAACAAGCTATGCGAATCACATAACGAGAGCAACTAATGTGATTTATCCTTCGTCGAAATGACAAAAAAGATTAGGTTTGAAAAAATACGACATTCGTTTGTTCACATTACTTAATTCTTGTGAATTTGTAAAATTCGAGTCCAATTTTCTTCCAATTTGTTTAGTAGTCAATAGTTACTTTTTTTATTTTGAACCTATTTTTAAATTATTGAAGTCATTCAGTATTGCGACAGCTTCATCTATGTAAGGATTGGTTTTTAGTCCATTCATTTTAGAAGTGTTAACTTCCTGCTGGAAAGTGTCAAATTGTAACTTTTCTAAATCGTAGGTGTTATTTGAAATGTTGCAGTTGTTTTCCGTTTTGGCAATTTTCTTTGCTTTTTTGAAAAGGGAATCAATTTCGTGAACATCATTGAACACATTCTTAAAAGCAATTCGCAGCGGTTTTTTTGGATTATTGTAAAGGGCATTAATTTCATCGTTAGCTAAACGAATCTCATTGAAGCGAACATTGTCTTTCGATCTTGAATTACTGCGTGTTATTAATGTGGGATAATAATCTTTTCGGAAAGGAGTAAACTTTGCTTTTGTAGTAATCAAGTCATATTCTAAGGCCGTTTTATAGCTTATTTCGCGAGGAGCAATACTGTCAAATAAAATAGGAAGTGCCATATCCGGAATGATTCCTTTTATTTGGTTGCTGTCGCCGGTGATTCTGTAGAATTTTTCGAGCGTTAATTTTACAAAATCCTGCTGATTTCCGTCTAAAGGAACAATGGATTGCATCGAAGCTTTGCCCAATGATTTGCTTCCAACGATGATTCCTCTGTTGTAATCTTGCATAGCAGCAGCAAAAAACTCGCTTGCCGATGCAGAATTTCCGTTAATTAAAATGACTATTGGACCAAAATAAGATACGCCTCGACTGTAATCTTTTAGAATCGCATGTTTCTTTTTGTTGTTGACCATAACCGAAACAGGACCAAAATCGATAAACATTCCGGCTAACTTGAGGGCTTCTTCCATTGAACCGCCACCGTTATCTTGGAGATCAATCACTAACCCTTGAATGTTATCCTGAGTTAGTTTTGTAATTTCTTTAGCAACATCATCGGCACAACCTTGGTCGCTGTACCCGTCAAAATCGGAATAAAAGTTGGGAATATTGATATAGCCAATTTTAATTTCTTTCTCAGCAATGAAACTGTAAACGGCGTTTGTTGTGGCTTTCATCACTTGTTTTTGGAGAAGAATGGCTAGAATATTTCCGTTTTTTTTCTGGATGGTCAACTCGATTTCCTTATTGGAATCGGAAAAAATTAATTCTCCAATCTTGTCCAAAGGAGCGCAAGAAACCAAATATTCTTCTCCTTTTTTATTGGAAACTTTTAATATTACGTCGTCTTTTTCAAACTTTTTGGCCTTGTCTGCAGGACCGCCGGGAACAATTTCAGAAACAATGATTTCTTCTTTTTCATTCAGCGTTACATTGAGTCCCAACGACAAACCACTTGTGGACAAACCTGACATAAAACTGGTCTTGGCATCTAGTGAAAAGTAATTGGTATGCGGGTCAAAATAGCTGCAAAAAATATTCAGGAAATCATTTTGTAAGTCATATTCCAATCCTTTTTGGCTGTTCAGAATACTATTTGATTTGCATAAGTGGGTTTCAAATATTTTTGCTTTCGCTGTTTTTTCCAATTTTGAAAAATGTGGGCTCAAGGAATCTAAATTGGAACTCAATTTCGAAATGTCTTCCAGAATTTCATAGCGAATTCTCTTTTTCCAAACCCTTTCAATATCAGTTTCCACAAGGTCAAAAGGAAAATTTTTCTTTGAAAATTTAACAGAGTCATTGGTATTGTAATTCAGCGCTTCGTTTTGTATTTTCTTCAGAATTTTTTTCTTTCTTTCCAATGCCATTTGATACATCGAAACAAAATCATTCATAAAAGAACAATCGTTTTGCAAAATGTAATTGTCGAGTTGAAGCCTGTGTTTGCAGAGATTTTCGTATTCTATTTTGGTCAGTAAATTTCTGTTGCTATCCAAACCATCGATAAAAGTATCAAAAACATAAACCGATAAGCTGTCGTCTACCGGTTTTGGATGGTAATGTTCGCTTTGAATTAGCGCATTTATCTTGGAAAGTATTTCACAAGTTCTCGCACTATTTTGACCAAATAGGGAAAATGTTGTCAAGAACAGTACGAGTAAAATTTTCCTCATTAATTATTATTTTTAGACTGCAAAAAAAGTTTTGCATTTACTCATTAAAAAATTCAAATAACAAATTATTTATGGATGTTCTTAATGTTTTTACAATGGTGCCGTCTGTTTTTACAATCCTGCTTTTGTCAATGCTTTTGATATGGTCAAAACACAATTCCCCAGAAATATCTTTGTGTTTTGTCAATATTCTAAACGGATAACCTTTGGGTTTTGCATTAAAAGGAACAACTACAACAGTATTCATATAAGTATTCACGCTATTTGGGGAAACTATTAAACACAGTCTTATTTTTGATATTTCGCTTCCTTTGGTTGGATTAAAATCTACCAAAACAATGTCCCATTTTTTATAAATCGTCAATGCCATCAGTGAGAGTTGTATCAAAATCGTTAAAATCATCTTCGGATTCTATTTTCATTTTAGCCAATATCTCGTTCCACTTGCTGCGTGGCGGAACAACTTCTTTTACAGGCTTGATAGTTAAGGTGTCGTTTATAAGCTCCAAAACGACCTCTTTTGTCCCTAATGCGCTAAGATATTCTTTAGGAATTCTAATTCCGTTAGAATTTCCTATTTTTATAATTTGTGTCTGGCGAGTTTTTATCATACTACTAATGTAATTACTTTTGTTATTACTTTAAGTATTTCAATTCTTTTTTTAATTTATTTTTGTGACCGTCATTATTTTTTTTTATTTCTTGTAAAAAGGCAATTTTACCACTTTCGCCGGAACATCATTTTTTCGGATTCGGATGAAAATTTCGCTGTCAATAACACTGTTTTCGGTGGTTACATAACCCATTCCAATTCCAACATTCATCGATGGCGACATCGTTCCCGAAGTCACAATTCCAATCACCTTGCCCGAAGCATCCACAATCTCGTAATCGTGTCTTGGCACGGCGCGTTCCTGCATTTCGAAAGCTACCAATTTCCTTGCAACTCCAGCTTCTTTCTGTTTTTTTAAATGTTCAGAATTGGTGAATTCTTTATTGAATTTGGTAATCCAACCCAAGCCGGCTTCCAGTGGTGAAGTGCTGTCGTTGATGTCGTTTCCATACAAACAGAAACCCATTTCAAGACGCAAAGTATCGCGAGCGGCCAAACCAATTGGCTTGATTCCAAAAGCTTTACCAGCTTCAAAAACTTTGTTCCAAATTTGTTCCACTTCCGAGTTTTTACAGTAAATCTCAAAACCTCCAGAACCGGTGTAACCAGTTGCCGAAATAATAACATGTTCAACTCCCGCAAAATCAGTCACTTCAAAATGATAATATTTAATCGCTGCCAAATCAATCGAAGACAAAGTTTGCATCGCTTCAACGGCTTTTGGACCTTGAATCGCCAATAAAGAATAATCATCCGAAAGGTTTTTCATTTCCACGTCCAAATCGTTGTGGCTTGAAATCCAATCCCAATCTTTGTCTATGTTTGAAGCATTTACGACCAATAAATACTGTTCGTCTTTCATTTTGTAAACAATCAAATCATCTACAATTCCGCCCTCTTTGTTGGGTAAACAAGAATATTGCGCTTTACCGATTGTCAAAGTCGAAGCATCATTCGATGTCACTTTCTGTATTAAAGCCAAGGCATTGGGACCAGTCAACAAGAATTCGCCCATGTGGGAAACGTCAAAAACACCTACTGCATTGCGAACCACTTCGTGTTCAGCATTCACACCTTCGTATAAAATAGGCATATTGTATCCAGCAAACGGAAGCATTTTGGCTCCCAAACTCTCGTGTATGTGCGTCAGCGCAGTATTTTTCATTTGTAGATTTAGATAAAATTTGAAGTGGCTAATTTATAGATTTTTTATGGAGTGGCAAAGGGTTTTCAGGAGCTATTTCCCGCTATCCATTGCAATCTTATTCTAAACCAAAAAAGGTTTAGAATAAGGATTTCCATTTCTATCGGGGCTAGGAATTGGCTAAGTAAAACCAATGAATTCGCATTTTTGCAAGTCGGTTTGCCTTGATTTTGTTCCTTAATTTGTCATTTTGAGGAACGGGTTTCATCTCGTTACAACAGCAGCAAGCGAGATTTTTTTTTACTTTTAAAGGAATGATTGTTTTGCAATTCCGTTTAAAAATGTAACGAAGACGAGCAAAATTTGTAAAAAAATAAAATAGAGTCAACAACCCTCATTCATTTAATTTTTGTATTTTTAAACGAACAAATTTTATTCAATGAAACCCACAATTCCCATCGACAAATCCGAAATTGTCAAACGATACAAACCCATTGATTCGCATACCCATAAAGGCATTCAAGGCCACGCCCTGTTAATTGGCGGCAGTTACGGCAAAATAGGAGCGATGACTTTGTCCTCCAAAGCTTGTTTGAAAACGGGCTGCGGATTGGTTACGGTTTTTATTCCCAGATGTGGCTACAAAATCGTGCAAACTGCCAATCCCGAAGTGATGGTTTTAACGGATATTTCGGTGAAATACATTACCAGAATTGTCTTCGATTTTGTTCCCCAAGCTATCGGAATTGGTCCAGGAATAGGGCAGGATATTGAAACACACACTGCCTTGCATCGATTTGTAAAAACCAATGAAATCCCACTAGTTATCGATGCCGATGCGCTGAATATTATGTCCCAAAACAAACAATGGCTTTCGTTTTTGCCCGAAAAAACTATTTTTACACCACATCAAAAAGAATTGGAACGACTCATAGGAACCTGGGATTCGGTAGCTGAAAAATTCGAAAAAACCACCGCTTTTTCGAAACGGCATAATTTAGTTATCGTGATGAAAGGTGCGCCAACCTTCATCATTGACGGAGAAACGATTTATGAAAACACGACCGGAAACGCAGCATTGGCAACAGCCGGAACCGGTGATGTCTTGACGGGAATGATCACGAGTTTGCTGGCACAATCCTACGAACCCATTGACGCGGCAATAATAGGGGTTTACCTTCACGGATTAACGGCGGATATCGCCTTGCCCGAAACTGGTTATCAGTCGTTTATCGCTTCGGATTGTATCGATACTATTGGAAAAGCATATTTGAGTTTGGAGAAATAGATTTTAGTCAAGAATTCAGGAAAATAGCGCTATCAAGATTATAAAATATTTTTTTCTAGCACCATAAATTCCAAAGGTTCCTTGGAGATTGGAATATGAATGTTGCCTGCTGGAAAGGGTTCTCTTGCTCCCGTGTCTAAATAACCGTTGCGTTTGTACCAAGATATAAGTTCCTCCCGAACGGAAATCACCGTCATTACAATTTTAGACAAACCCAATGATGAAGCGTTAATTTCGGACTGTTGCAACAACTTTTTTCCAACGCCGCTATTTTGCAATTCAGGTGAGACTGTTAGCATTCCTAGATACAATCGATCCTCTTTTTCAATTAACAATACACAACCTATAATCTTATTGTTCTCCGTATATTTTAGAATGGTATTTTTCTTGTCATCAATAATTTCGGTCAGTTCGTCTTCGGTGGTTCTTTTTCCTTCTAACAAATTGGCTTCCGTTGTCCATCCTTTTTTGGAAGATTCACCACGATAGGCCGAATTAATCAATTCATTTAATGCCGAAACGTCCGCTAATGTAGCTTTTGTAATCATAGTAATGCCATTATTCCAGTTAGTAGTTTTGTATTTTTCAAAGGTAAAAAAAAGGACAACAAAATGGCATTTCCTTGCAGTTGATGTTTGTCTTTTCTCTTTTTGGGCAATAGCAGTATTTGTGGTTTAATTATGTAAATAATCAGGATTTAATCAAGTTGTATAGGGATAAAATATATTTCTTATAGCAT
>Ga0105050_10007159_pt1 | contig 13472 bp, 8 predicted proteins | sample FRY01_FD_78088 | JGI IMG/M metagenome (GOLD analysis project Ga0105050, IMG submission 78088) | Freshwater microbial communities from Lake Fryxell liftoff mats and glacier meltwater in Antarctica - FRY-01 | ecosystem: Environmental > Aquatic > Freshwater > Ice > Glacier meltwater ... | reverse complement strand
CTTTTATTGATTTAATTAAAATTAGAACATCTTATGGATTAACGGGTAATGCCGCAATCGGTGATTTTCCTTCTCAGGGATTATATGTTTATGGACAAGATTATGATGGAAGCCCTGGCGGTAGTCCAAGTCAAATTAGTAATCCAGACTTAACATGGGAAACACAAGAAAATTTTAACTTAGGTTTAGACTTTAGCTTTTTCAATAGAGTAAATGGTACCATAGAATACTTCAATAGACTTTCATCGGATCTTATTTTGGATGTGCCTATTTCAAGAACCACAGGTTTTAATTCGCTTACACAAAACTTTGGAGCAATGAAAAATTCTGGACTAGAACTAAGTTTAAATGCCGATGTTATTAGTTTGAAAGATTTTAAATGGAATATTGGTTTCAATGTAACATTTATAAAAAATGAAATTACTGAACTTTCTGAGGATTTTAATGATGGCAGTTTTAGAAGGCAAGAAGGTGAAGATTTTCAATCTTTCTATTTGTTTAATTGGGCGGGAGTAAATCAAACCAATGGTCAGCCGCAGTGGTACACAGATGCATCAAAAACAACCCTAACAAGTAATCTTGGAAATGCCGAACGCTTTTTTGATGATAAATCTGCAACACCAGAATACTTTGGCGGTATAAATACCTCATTCAATTATAAAGGATTTAGTTTAAGTGCTAGCTTTAACTATTCCGTAGGTAATTATATTCTTGATGATAGAGCACGTGGTTCTTTAGGAGATGGTAGGTTAACGCCAAGAAGTACCGCAACTTGGTTATTTGATAACAGATGGGTTCCTGGTAAAACAGATGCATTAGTTCCTAAATTTCGCTGGGGTGGTTGGCCTGGTAGTAATGAAGCAGCCAATTCTAGATGGCTCTATGATGGTAGTTTCATACGTATGAGAGACTTAACGGTAGCGTATCAGTTTCCAGAACAAATAACTTCAGCTTTAAGAGTAAATTCTTTAAGAATGTTTTTTAGAGGCACTAACTTATTAACCTTTACAAAAGAAGACTTATATCTAGACCCTGAACAAGCTATTAATGGTCTTTACACTGGCCAAACACCTGCTTTGAAAACTGTATCTATAGGACTTGATATTCAATTGTAAACTTAAAAAAGAACAGATGAAAAAATATAATAAAATAATATTAATGTTCATGATAGGTTTTGCTTTATCATGTTCAGAATCGTTTTTAGAACTTACGCCTCAACAATCGGTATCAGATTTGGAGGCATTAACAAATTTGGAAGATATGAACTCTTCTATAACAGGTGTTTATAATGAGATTTCTGGCTCAAATTACTACGGAAGGCACATGTATATGATACCAGATGTAATGGCAGATGATGTAAAACAAAATTCACAGGCGAATAGACTTGTATTGTATGCAGGACATATTGTGGATCAATCTGATCCTAATGCTGCTAGCCTTTGGACAGAGATGTATCGTGCTATTAACGCAGCAAATAATATTATAAATTCAGATATTGTTGTCGCTGCTGGCGCTCAGGCAGATAAAGATCATATTATAGGAGAAGCTTACGCCCTAAGGGCACAAGTTTATTTTGATATGGTAAGAATGTTTGGCCAACATTATACGTTTACGGCTGATGCTAGCCATTTTGGAGTACCATTAGTTTTAAGCTTTGACCCTACAAATAAACCTGAAAGAAATACAGTTAAAGAAGTTTATGATCAGGTCATTTTAGATATGACTACAGCTATTTCATTAATGAAAAACAACTCTAGAAGCGGAAACTCTAATACCCTTTCCTCCACAGCTGTAAAGGCATTATTATCTAGGGTGTATTTGTATAAAGAAGATTGGCCAAATGCGGAGGCCAGAGCAACAGAAGTTATAGGCTCAGGATTTAGTTTAGTACCTAATGCTAATTATTTTAGTTTATGGACTACAGATAATAGTTCAGAATCTATCTTCGAAATATCAATGACGGAAGCTGATAATGTTGGTGGCCAAGGTATGGCTGGCCTGTATAAAAGACAAATTTTTGGAGATTATTTGCCATCTAATGATGTGGTGTCTCTATACCAAGCAGGTGATGCGAGATTAAGCACTTTTAAAGAAGATACTTTTTTAACTGGCGAATTTGCACCATTTAGAGTTGATAAATACCCAGATATCCTTGGCTTTGATAATGTTAAGGTAATCCGACTGGCAGAAATATATTTAATTAGAGCTGAAGCAAGAGCAGAAATAGGAACAAATACTATTGGAGCACAACAAGATTTAAATATGGTACGCCAAAGAGCGCTACCAACCGCACCAAATACTTCTCTTACCGGTCAAGCACTTAAAAATGCTATTTTTCTTGAAAGGCGCTTAGAGTTATGTTTTGAAGGTCAAAGATTATGGGATTTAATGAGAAATAAGCTTGACGTAGTAAGAACCCAATGTACTTCAAGTATATGTTTAATACCTTATGGAAGCGATACTTTAATACTGCCAATACCACAGGTAGAGACAGATACCAATCCTAATATAACTCCTAATCCAGGATATCAATAGTATTTAAATTAATAGCCATTTAACACACTGAAAAATTATATTATGTAATTTTTCAGTGTGTATTATATTCCTGTTTATAGATCGAAATAAGTTTTAGCTAAAACTTAAAACATCAAATATTCAATAAAGGGTTTTAAAGCCTTTTAGTAATACAATATAAATTAAAATAAGAAATAATTTTGGAAACAAACCGTAGAAACTTAGTTAAAATATTATCCATTGGCGCTCTTTTTCCTGGACTGTCAGCAAATGCGCTTTCTTCTATACTTAAAACTATTCCTTCTAATCGACCGTTGTCAAATGATTTATTTACAGAACTTCAAAATAACAATATAGATGAACTTTATAAAAAAGCTATAGTTTTTGATGGACTTGTAATACCAAGAGGTTGGAACGAAAAATCATTTCAAGCACTTGCTGAGTCTGGTTATACTGGTTTCAGCGCATCTTTGGATTCAGGTAATTTTAAAGTTGCCATGGCTTCCTTGGCAGAATGGAGAGATAAAATCGAAGATCATAGAGATAAACTTATTTATGCAACTAGCGCAGATGATTTTATGAGAGCTAAAAAAGAAGGCAAAACCGCAATATTATTGGGTTTTCAAAACGCCACTATGATGGAGGAGTCTATTGATAACCTTGATAAATTATACAACGCAGGTACACGGTGGATTCAATTAACATACAATCAAAGAAATTTATTGGGTGATGGTTGTACCGAACGCACAAATGCTGGTTTGTCAGATTTTGGAATTGAAGCTGTAGAGCGCATGAATGCGCTTGGAATTATGATTGATGTATCGCATTGTGGACATCAAACAACCCTTGACGGTATAAAATTTAGTAAATCAGGTGCAGCCATAAACCACGCCATGTGCGAGTCGTTGTATAAAAACCATCCAAGAGCCAAAACAGATGAACAAATTAAAGCCATGGCAAATAAAGGCGGTGTTATGGGAATAATTTGTTTAGGGTATATGATAGGGCCTGATTTAGGAACTAAAACAACATTAGAAACTTATGTGGATCATATCGATCATGCCGTTAAAATAGGTGGTATTGACCATGTGGGTGTCGCAGCTGATTTTGCTATTGAAGGTATGCAGGCAAATGGTGCTACTAGGGAGAATTGGTATGTACCGCGTCTTATCAGATTTAAATCTTCATATAAAGTACAATGGCCACCCTGGATTCCTGAATTAGATAAGCCAGACCGCTATTTACAAGTAGCCAAAGTATTAGATAAAAGAGGCTATAGCACCGGTGATATTGAAAAAATATTAGGACAAAATTGGTTACGCTATTTTGGAGAAACACTAAAGTCTTAGTTGTAATATATTGAAAAAAATAAAAATCTGTAAATTCATTTGCCTTCTACCAATATGAGATACCTTATAATTCCAGTTTTTTTAATTATTAACTTTTTTACTGCTTGTAAAGAACCTGCAAATTCAATTAAAAGTAATTCTGAGAAAGTACGCTATGATGTTTATTTTCGAGAAAATTTAGCAGGTGCCTATGAAAAATGGGCAACTAGTGACAAAAGTTACGAATTTTATTATACCTACACCGATAGGGGCAGAGGACCAGAGTTTTCCGAGGATATTACTTTAGATGAAGAAAATTTTATAGCTTCACAATCTATTAAAGGATTTAATTACCGAAAAGTTCCGATAGATGAAAATTTTTCTAAGAACAAGAATACCGCTTCTTGGGAAAATACAGTAGGGAAAGATGAGGTTGATAATGAGAATACCAAACTCTATTTTCGTTATGATGGTTCTCCAGCGGTTTATGAGATACTTGCCCAACGATTATTAGCCTCTAATAATGGTAAAGTGGAACTATACCCAAATGGAGAAGCTAAATTAATTAAAAAGTACCCATTAAAGCTTTCTAATGATATTGATGTAAACCTATTGATGATTAAGGGCTTAGACATGAATCCTACCTATGTATGGATGAAAGACGATCAGATGATCGCTCATATCTCAGGTAATCTGCATGTTATTAGACAAGATTTAAATGGACTTCGGCTTGAAATTAAAGCATTACAAGATAACATCGAAGATGATTATTTAATTGAAATTGCGAAAGAATTAACACATGATATCGAGAAAATAGTTATTCAAAATGTTAACGTATTTACTGCAAATGGAACGCTATTGTTAAACCAGAATGTGGTTATTGAAGAACAAATAATTAAGGCAATTAGTTCTTCGGATAATAATACAATACATAAAAATGCTTCGGTAATAGATGGTACTGGAAAAACACTACTCCCTGGTATGTTTGATATGCATACGCACAATGATAAATTCAGGGGTGTATTGCATTTGGCAGGAGGTATTACATCAGTTAGGGATTTAGCCAATAATAAGCAAATAAAGGCCTTAAGTACTCAGTTTGATAACAGCGAAATTCTTGGCCCTCGAATTGTAACTTTTGCTGGCATTATTGATGGTCCAGGCCCTTTTGCAAATCAGCGAAATGTAGTTGAAAACCTAGAAGAAGGCTTGTCAGAAATTCAAGACTATAAAAATTTAGGATATCAACAAATTAAATTATACAGCTCTATAAAACCAGAATGGGTAAAACCGTTAACAGAAAAGGCACATCAACTTGGTATGAGAGTCAGTGGACATATTCCTGCTTATATGACAGCATCGCAAGCTATTGATCAGGGGTATGATGAAATTCAACATATTAATATGTTATTCTTGAATTTTTTATCAGATACAATAGACACTCGAACCCCACTAAGGCATATTATGCCCGCAATACATGGTGCAGATCTCGACCTTAATTCTAAAGAGTATATAGATTTTGTAAATCTATTAAAATCTAAAGATATTCTTGTTGATCCAACGGTGGCCATTTTTGAAGATATGTATATTTCAAAAAAGGGTGAGCCTACACCTACATATAGTCAAATTATGACTAGACTACCTGTTATGAGCCAACGTGATTTTTATAGTGGTGGTCTTCCAAAATCTGATGAAAAAACTGCGATCCGATATAGCGATAGCTTTAATAAAATGTTAAATGTAATTTTTGATTTATATCAAAAGGGAATTGATATTGTTCCTGGCACAGACGGTCTTCCAGGATTTTTGTACCATCGTGAGCTTGAACTTTATGAAAAATCGGGTATTCCTGCTGCTGAAGTATTAAAAATAGCTACCATAAAATCTGCTGAATTGGCCGGAGTTTCTAAATTGTATGGATCCATTGAAGTTGGTAAAAAAGCCGACCTTATTTTAATTGATGGTAATCCGCTAAAAAATATAAGCGATATCCGAAAGGTAGAATGGACTATGAAAGAAGGTAAACTTTTTTATGCCAAGGAATTATATAATTCAATGGGAATAAAATATTTTAAGTAAATATTTATAAAATCAATTATAATCATTAACGAGAATAACTGTCTATAAATAGTACAAAGGTTACTTATTTATATACCTATATAAACAAACTAATAGCTAAATTATGAAGTACGTTATTTTTATATTTTTTTCAAGTTGTTTTATTCCTATCAACGCACAAAGCATAGAGTTTTTTAATAATAATCGATTAATACTCGGTACACATAAAGAACTAACGGCATCCATGGGTATTGGAGATATAGATGGTGATGCTGATGCAGATATTCTAGTTGCAAATGGCAGGCATTGGCCAGGACAAAATCGTATTTTTGTTAACGATGGAAGAGGAGTTTTTACAGTTTCAAGAAACCTAGGGGAAGAACAAGAAACTACGTATTCTACAGAACTTGCAGATTTTGATGGTGATGGCGATTTGGATATCGCCGTTGGTAACGATATGGCACCAAATTTTATTTTTATAAATGACGGTAAGGGTAATTTTACGAAAGGAACAACTTTTGGTGAAACTTATGGGCATACAAGAAATATTGTTGTAGTAGATATCGATTATGATGGAGATAAAGACATTTTAATAACCAACAGAGGCAGTGAAAACGAAATATGTTTAAACGATGGAAATGGTGTTTTTTCTGAAGTTATTGGTTTTGGAAACAAAAAAGATTCTACCATAGATGTTGAAGTAGTCGATATGAATGGCGATGGCAAGCTAGATTTAATTTTAGCCAATAGAGATGACCAACCAAACTACGTTTATCTTAACGATGGAAATTTAAAGTTTAGTAAAAGAGTACCCTATGGCACAGCTAATGATAACACGAGGTCTATTGCCATTGCAGATATAGATAAAGATGGTTACAAAGATATTATTACCGCAAATATAGGGGAGCCAAATGTGATATATTTTGGAAGTAAGGCACAGACTTATGAGCGTAAAATTGTATTTGACGATAGCTCTGATGAATCGTATTCGTTATCTATTGGAGATTTAGATTTAGATGGCGATATAGATATTGTTATTGGTAATTATGGTGCTCCAAATAATGTTTTTGTCAACAATGAAAAAGCTAAGGTTTGGGAGAAAATTAAGTTAAGTGATAAAGCTTTTAACACCTATGATATATTAATATTCGATTTAAATGGTGATGGTAAGTTAGATATTATTGAAAGTAATTCAGATGAAGTAAATCTATTTTATTTCAATAAATTTATACCTGAATTTCCTTGATTTAATAATAGGTACAAAACAAAAAAATATACAGGAGCTACCAATATCCACTAAAACATAAAGTCATGAAAGTGAATTACATTTTAAAACTATTTTTACTAGTATTAATTACAGGATGTTCTTCGGCACCCAATAAATGGAAAAACATAAATGAAGAAGGAGCATTTTTGGTTTATAGAAGGCAATCATTAATTGGTGAAGAAAGCTATTCAATAACTTCAAATAAAGATTCTATTATTGTTAAATCCCTTCAAGGAGAAAACGAAAGAGGACGTGTCACTGGTGTTCAAGCTGAATTACATTTAAAAATGGATTTAACACCTACGTATTATCAAAATATACGTTTAACAGATAAGGATACTATTATTAACTTAAAAGTAGAAACAAATGTAGATAGTATTTCTGTTTGGGAAGCAAATCAAGAACCTTTAATTATAGAAAATACAAATTATTTTCCGATACACAGTGATATTCCAGCAGCTATGGAAATGATGCTTTATCATTATTATTTTGAAAAGGGCAATATGAAAAATATTCCAACGCTACCCAGAGGAGAAATTTCAATAAATTTTATACAAAATGATACCGTAGAAATAAAAGGTAAAAAAGTTCCCTTAGAAAGGTATGTTGTAGAAGGTATTAATTGGGGTGGCAGAACTATATGGTTAGATGAATCTAAAAATCTAGTAGCACTTGTTAAAGCAAATACCCAAATAAGAGAATTAATAAAAAAGGGTTATGAAGAAGCAAAATCCTTTTTTGTACAAGGCAATGTTGAAGAACAAATGGCTGCGCTATCAAAATATACTAAAGATTTAAAAGGCGAACAAGCAAAAATCAAAGCCTTAGTTGGTGGCGATATAGTTGATGGGCTTAGTGATGTTGCCCTAAAGGATATGACTTTAATTATTGAAAATGGACGTATCACAAAAATTGGTAAGCGTTCAGAAGTTGAAATTCCAGAAAACGCAAAAGTTATAGATGTTTCAGGTAAAACTTTAATGCCCGGTCTATGGGATATGCATGCGCATTCAAACCAAGTACAATGGGCACCGGCTTACTTAGCTGGTGGTGTGACAACCATTCGCGATAATGGGAATGAGGTTGAATTTGCTACATCATTTAGAGATGCCATTGCTAAAAATGGAGCCTTAGGTCCTGACATTTTACTGGCTGGAATGACAGACGGTGAAGGTATTCAAGGAAATGGAGTAATAAGAGCAACCAACCCCCAAGAAGCCAGTGAAGTTGTGCAGATGTATTTTGAGAATGGCTATAAACAAATAAAAATTTATTCTTCTGTAGCTTCTGATGTTACAGAGTCGCTATCAAAAGAAGCACATAAAAGAGGAATGACGGTTACGGGTCATGTTCCAATATCAATGGGTAATGCTAGACTTGCTATTCAAGCTGGTATGGATCAATTAAGTCATCGCTCTTTAATATTAACGGTACTTTTTCCTGATAAAAACCAATCAGATTTGGGCAGGTATTATTTAGAAGAAAATGAAATCACACAAGTACAAATTGATGATGCTATTAATTTTTTATTAAAACATAAAACAGTTTTAGACCCCACAATTGCTTTAGATGTAGTTAGATCCTTACCTAGAGGGTCCATTACAGAAACCGTTGAGCCAGATGCATATCGCATTGCTTACGAACTATTTGAAGGCAAAAGGTTTAGAAGCGGACTACCAACACAAGTTTCTAAAAAAGCTAAAGCAGATTATACTAAAGCTATGGGTATTTTAGGCCAGTTTTATAAAGCAGGAGTTCCAATAGTAGCTGGCACAGACAATATTGTACCAGTATATGGTCTTTATTTAGAAATTGAAACCTATCAAAAGCTTGGTGGTTTAACGCCTTTGGAAGCCATAAAGACAGCAACAATAATTCCAGCAAAAGCGATGGGTTTAGATGCTGAAACAGGTACTTTAGAAATTGGTAAAGAGGCTGATATCGCTATCCTAGAGAAAAATCCGTTATTAGATATTACTAATTTAAGAACAGTCTCAGCAGTTATTACAAATGGGAATTATTATGAAAGTAGTCCCTTATGGAGCGCGGCAGATTTTAAAGCTAAAAACGATTAATAAAAAAGATAAATAATGTCAGAGAATATTGAAAAAGAATACAATCCAGAACAAAGGTTGAAAGAATTAAATATAGCATTACCAAACGCACCAAACCCGGTTGCTAACTATGTAAACGGTGTGCAAGCTGGAAACCTAATATTTTTAGCAGGAAAAGGACCTAGATATGCTGATGGTGTGGAAATAACAGGTAAACTAGGAGATGATATTTCTATTGAAAAAGGATATGAAGGTGCTCGATTAACCGCAATCAACCAAATAGCCGTATTGAAGGAAATGTTGGGGGATTTAAAGAAAGTAAAGCGAATTGTAAAGGTATTGGCATTCGTTAATTCGACACCCGATTTTATTGAACAACCTAAAGTTATAAACGGATTTTCAGATTTAATGGTAGAAGTTTTCGGAAAACGCGGCATACACGCTAGAGCCGCCATTGGTGTTGCTGCCCTACCAAGATCGCAAGCTGTTGAGGTAGAGTGTATTGTTGAGATTTATGTTTAGAATAATTCTTTAAAAGTAACAAACTATCTTAAAACTATAATCCCAACCCACTGTGATAATGATATAGTAATTTATGGTTACTTGCTAGAACGTTAAATAAAAATGAAAATTAAGCCTTTTGTTAAAGTATTCAAAGTAGGTTTTCTAATGCTAAGTAATTATGCTAGTTTATTTAGCAATGACAACAGTTAACAGATAGTGGGTCAATACAATTTTATAATGGTAAAGTATAAAAAGAGAAGTGGAATGGGGAATAGTCAAAGAACTGTATATTTCAACCACATACTTATTTTACTAACTGTATTTTTATTAGGATGCTCTGAAAGTTCAAACATTATTGATGTTAAGTATGCTGAAGTGTATGATGCTAGTAGTGAGTATAAATTAAACTTGAGAGTGCATATAATGACAGACATTATCATGGAACACACTTCAGGAGTGAGCATGGAAAGTTGGGTGACAATTAATGATGTGAGTGAAATAATTATTCCAGAAATGAATGCAATATGGAAACAAGCTAAGATTATATGGGTTGTGGAATCAATTATTGAAGAAGATGTTGTGAAGCATAAAAATTATAAAGAATCAATAGCATTTATAGCAAGTACAGAGCGGAATTCTGAGGGTCAATCTGATCCAGCTCGCCTTCCGCACTTGTATAATTTAATGCAGCCAGATAACAGAAGTACAGTGAATGATTTAGACAAGAATTTATATCACCTCTATTTATTTCCATTTATTGGCAACACCTCTCAAGGCAACGCTATGACAAGTTTCAGTTTTAACAGTGTAGTTGGTACCTGGACGAACAAACACAATAAAGGTGGTGATCCAGAGAAAACACTGTTAATAGAAAGTCATATTAGTTTTGATAGAGGTTCGCTTTCAAGGACTATGGCGCATGAAATTGGTCATGTGCTAGGATTAAAACACAACCAATGTGATTTTAATTGTTTAATGGGAGGTGATTTTGATGGCTATTTTATGACTATAGAGCAGATTAAAACAGCAAGATTAGAAGCTTTAAGACGGTTGTAATTATAGCTTAGGTTTCATAATAAGAGCGTTTAAAAGATTCAGATAAATAAGATATAATACGAACTAGAATAAAATAATATTCAATAAAATTTCTTAATTAAATTTATCACTAGCATGTTAACCAATTCGCAAATCAATCCACTTTGGAATGAAAAAAAAATAAAGAATTATTTACCTCACATGACTGCTCCTGAGGTTGATGTGTTTTTGACGAAATCTGATTTGGTTATTATTCCTATCGGAGCATTAGAACAACATTCAAGCCATTTGCCAATTGGCACTGATTTTATCAACGGGGTAGAGCAGTGTAAGCTTATAGCACAAGAGAGAGATATTTTAGTCGCTCCTGTTTTAATGGCAGGACAATCACCTTATCATATGGCATTTTCAGGATCTATAACATTAAGTGCTGAAACAATAATTAAAGTACATATAGAAACGGTTGAATCCTTAATTAAACATGGGTTTAAACGTTTTTTGTTTATGAACTCTCATGGTGGAAATAGTGCTATTACAACTTTTTTAGTAGACCAAATTAACCAAAAAACCCTTGGAATAGCTGTCGATTTTGGCGTGGCAATAAAACCATATTTAAAATCAGATAATAACCAAAAACCTAAAGTTTTAGATCGTCATGCAGGTACAGGAGAAACGTCAGATTCATTGTATTTAATGCCAGATTTAGTTCAATTAGACAAAGCTATTGCAACAAAATTAACGCTTCCAAAGCATTTAGAAAATATGCTTTCTGAAGTCATTAATGAAGAACCTACTGCTAAACTATTATTTCTTTCAGAAGCTTTAAAGTCAAAAGAAACAGGTAAGAAAACATCGACTATAGAAATGACCAAAACAGGAGTTTGGGGAGAGTTAGACCCTAAAGAAGCAACAGTTGAAAGAGGAGCAATGAATATAAATAACATTATCCAAGCAACTGTAAAGTTTATTGACAAATGGAATGATCTGATTGGTAATTAATTAAAGTCGCAAAAATACTTTTTATTTTAAATACAGCTAAATAAATACATATAAATTATTCTTTGACGCAGAAATAACAAAAAGCTATTACAATATTATATAGAATTTTATTAGAAAAACTTATGTATAGTAAAATAAGAAAAACAATAAAAAATATGTCCTAAGCACTAAAAAAATAGTAAATAGAGTAGTAGAAAGTCTTATTTTGGGATAAACAGAATCTCCTTTAATGATACTTGATGGTTCAGGAATTCTTGAAATTTCGATTTTTAATACAACCGAGGTTCATTCAAAAGCTGGGGTAGAATTTATTTTAAAAAATTAAATATGCAAATTTCTAAACAAAATGTAGGACGTATTTTAGGTCCTTTAGCTTTTTTCTATATTTTATTTTTTTTTCATCCGGATGGCTTAAGTGTTTCGGCGAATGCTGTTTTAGCTTCGGTGGCTTGGGTGGCCATTTGGTGGGTTACGGAAGCAATCCCTATTTATGTAACAGCCTTGTTGCCGTTAATATTGTTTCCCCTATCTGACGCTTTGAGCTTATCTGAAACAGCAACATCCTACGGTCATAAATATATTTTTTTATATATGGGAGGGTTCATTTTGGCCATTGCCATTGAAAAATGGAACCTGCATAAAAGAATAGCGCTAACCATCATTAATCTAGTCGGAACAAATGTTATTAATATCATTCTTGGTTTTATGCTGGCAACTGCATTTCTATCTATGTGGATTTCCAATACGGCGGCGGCAGTAATCATATTACCTATAGCTATGGCAATTATTTATCAATTAAATGACAACCCAGAAACAGAGAAAGATGAAAATAAAATTTTTGGGAAGGCTCTAATGCTTGCTATTGCATACAGTGCATCTATAGGTGGTATTTCAACATTGATTGGTACACCTACCAACTTAGTTTTAGCTGGGGTCGTGCAAACCACATTTGGCAAGGAAATTACCTTTTCAGAATGGTTCGTGCTTGGATTTCCGATTGCCGTGCTGCTATTATTTATAAGTTGGGTTTATTTGACTCGCTTTGCTTTTACATTTAAACAAAAGGAATTTCCTGGAGGAAGAAGTGAAATTAAATTAAGATTAAAAGCTCTAGGTAAAATGGGATTTGAGGAAAAAATGGTGTTATTTATTTTTGTCTTAACCGCTTTAGCATGGATAGCACGTTCTTTTTTGTTACAACGTTTAATTCCTGCTATAGATGATACTATTATTGCTATGTGTACCGTAATTATAATGTTTCTAGTGCCTACAAGCCAAAAAGGAAAGAAACTAATTACATGGGAGGATGCTGTTAAATTACCTTGGGGAATTTTAATTTTATTCGGTGGAGGTTTAACCTTGGCAATGGGTTTTGAAAACAGTGGTCTAGCACTTTGGATAGGTGGCAAATTATCGGCTTTGCAGGTATTACCTTTTATTCTTTTGTTGCTGATTTTAATTGCTATAGTAAATTTTTTGACAGAGCTAACGTCTAATATTGCTACGACTGCAATATTATTGCCTGTATTAGTTTCATTGGCCCCAGTTCTCGGGGTACACCCTTATTATTTGATGATAGCAGCTACTTTAGCGGCGTCTTGTGCTTTTATGTTACCTGTTGCAACTCCACCAAACGCGGTAGTTTTCGGGTCAGGATACTTAGAGATGGAGGATATGGTAAAAAAGGGGTTTTGGTTAAATATTATCTCAATT
>Ga0105050_10007158_pt1 | contig 13474 bp, 10 predicted proteins | sample FRY01_FD_78088 | JGI IMG/M metagenome (GOLD analysis project Ga0105050, IMG submission 78088) | Freshwater microbial communities from Lake Fryxell liftoff mats and glacier meltwater in Antarctica - FRY-01 | ecosystem: Environmental > Aquatic > Freshwater > Ice > Glacier meltwater ... | reverse complement strand
TTCATTCCAAATTGAGACTTTGTTTTCAGTTAAGTAGGCAATGTTGGATTCCCCGCGAAGAAACCACAGCAGTTCAATGATAATCGATCTAAGGTGTATTTTCTTGGTAGTCACGACTGGAAATCCTTTGGACAGATCGAATCGAATCTGATGCCCAAAGATACTACGTGTCCCTGTTCCGGTTCGGTCTTCTTTCTCTACCCCTTCATCAAGGATTTTTTGCATTAAATCGTGGTATTGCTTCATAATTTTGTCTTACTATTCTAATGAAGGCAAGTTAAGGAGTTCGACTAATAAATGGAACCCAAATCAAACAAAGACTATTTAATGTACTTATACTTAGACTGAATTTTGCGTCGAATTAAACTTAAGAATTCCCATGTTTCAAAAATCAAGAGCCTACTTTTTTCTTGGCGTTGCAGGTTTGATTTGCGTAACACTTGTGATTTTTAGACCAATACCGCAGTTTAATTACGATTTTGAGCAGTTTTTCCCACAGAATGACGATGATCTTGAATTCTACCAGGCGTACAGAAATAAATTTGAAAATGATAATGACTATTTGCTACTGGCAGTAAGTAATGCGAATGGAGAATTGCTAGACTCTTCTTTTTTGGCGGCAGCTCTTGACCTTCAACTTGACATTGGTAAGCTCGATCGGGTGGATACGGTGATTTCCATTCTCAATCTCGAAAAACCAATAATTGGCATTTTCGGAATGCGAAAAGTTGAGGTTTTGGATTGGTCAGATTCAAAAACGCTAGTAAGTCAGCAGGAGGTGTTGAACCAATTCCGTTCTGAGTTAATTTCTAAGGATGGAGAGAGTCTACTCTTATGGATTAAAAATGAACAGAATATCAGCAAAGAAAATGGGGATGAACTTTATTTTAAGATTAATCAATTAACCCAAGAATCCCATCTTGAGATTAAGGCAGTAGCTGGAAAGATTCAGGCCCAAGGCGATTTTGTAACTCTTATGCAGCGGGAATTTGGCTTGTTTTTCGGTTGCTCGATCCTCTTAATGTTAGTTATGCTAGCCTCGATTTTTAGAACTTGGTGGGGCGTATTCATTCCTCTTGTGATTTTGGTCATCGGTGTCGTATGGGCTTTTGGATTGATTTTGTATTTGGGCAAAGCCTTGGATGTGATGTCGGTCATGCAACCCACTATTTTTCTGATCGTGGGGTTGAGTTCGCTGATTCATTTTTTCAATCATTTGATCAAGAAGTTGAGAGCTGGTGTGCCTAAGACTAAAGCAGTTCGCGCAGTATTCAAATCGCTTCTTGTACCAGTTTGGCTTACCATTTTAACTACCTCACTTGGCTTTTTTTCTCTTTATTTTACCTCTATTCCTGCGTTAAAAGAATTTGGATTGACCACTGGTTTAGGGATTTTAGTAATGTTTTTAGCTGTGATTTTAATCGCTCCCGGTTTACTTTACTTATTTCGAATAGGGACCACGGCAGAAAATTCTAAGCTAAAAAGTCCAATCAACTTGAATAGCTTGTTTTTATGGCTGTTAAGAAAAAGGAGATTGATTGCTTTTGGATTTGCGGGACTGACTTTAATTTCTGGCTTAGTAGGTTCCCAAGTCAAAATCAATGGTTTTTTATTGGATAGTCTTCCTGAAGATCATCCGATTCAAAAATCATTTTCTTATTTCGATTCACAATTTGGCGGCTCCAATCCACTCGAGATTCATTTGGCAGTAGGTCCAGACGCCAAGAATTTGTTAGATCTGAAAGTGCTCCAAGAGTTAAATGACTTGGAAAATGAAGTGGGTCGATTGTTCAATGGCGGCCAAATAATATCTCCATTGACTGTTGTCAAATCTTTAAACCAAGCTCAAAATCAAGGAAATGCTCGAGCTTTTTCCTTACCATCCAGAGGTCAATATATCCGTATGCAGCGATTCCTTGAGCCAGCTTTTCGAGATGCGGGTGGAAAAGTATTAAGCAAGGACCTCAAGACTGGCAGATTGAGTGCTCGATCAGCTGATTTTGGGACTTTAATAATGACAGAAAAAAGAGCCGCATTAAAAGAATTTACAGATCAGAATATCTCCCCCGAATTTTTACAGATTCGTTGGACCGGGACTGCATTTCTGATAGATAAAGGACATCAATCAGTTACTCGTCAAATGGCCAAAGGCCTAGGGCTTGCGTTTGTTTTAGTTGGGATTATTGCAGGATTTCTTTTCAGATCTTGGCGTATTTCTTTTATTCTTTTAATCCCCAATTTGGTCCCTTTAGTGTGGATGCTTGGTTTGATGTACTTACTTGGAATTGAATTTAAAATTACGACAGCGATCTTATTTACAGTTGCTTTTGGGATTGCAGTGGATGATAGTATTCACTTTATGACCAGACTCCGACAGGAGCTGATGACTGGAAAAAATCTTATTTATGGACTGAAACGAACTTTCTTGGAGACTGGCGAGGCGATTATTCAGACATCAATTATCTTGGTTGCAGGTTTTGGATTGCTGATATTCAGTGAGTTTGGAATTACCCACTTTACAGGTTTACTGATCGCTGCATCGCTCATATTCGCGCTGCTGGCAGATCTACTTCTGCTTCCGATTCTTCTTTTGCCCATGAAGAAGAAATGGGATCAAAAGTTTAAAAAACGATTGGCTAAAGCTCCAAACCTTCCCAAGTGAAGGTGGCAGAAACTGGAAAATGATCTGAGTAATCAACTTCTCGATGTGTTTTAAATTGAATAGGTATGATTTCCGGGCTAGAAAAAATATGATCAATTCTTAAAAAAAGCAGCACTTTGTTGTAGGTGAATCCAAAACCTCGCCCAGCCTTTTCAAAGGCATTTTGAAGTTTCTCGCTCAATTTAAAATACGTGTAAGAATAAGGTATCTCGTTTAGATCACCCATAAGAATCACGGGATGTGGACTGTTTGAATAGTGCTCTACTAACACTTTCAACTGTTTACTTCTCACCAAACTACCTCGGTGAAGTTTACCGAGTGTTTGTCTATAATTTTCCTTGACACCTTCAATATCTTCCAGTCCATCTGAATTGATTTTCATAGATTCCAAATGAGCATTGTAAATCCTGATAGTATCTTCTTTGACTAGGATATCTGCAAAAATTGCTCCATTGGCATGATTATTTTCAAAGACTTTCCCTTGATTTACAATTGGATACCTTGAGAAAATCGCCATCCCATAAGACCGCTTCTCAGGATTTCCTTCGATGAGCTGATAGAACGTATAGAAATCTTGATCTTTCCCTAATAGCTTCACAGAATTTCTAGAAGCAGTTGTGTAATCTTGATAAAACTCCTGAAAAACTTTTACATCCGCAGGATGATCTTGTAGCCATGTATAGACATTAGAGTCAAATTTTCCTTCTGTTCTACTCTTATAATCAAATAAGTGAACATTATAACTTAATACTTTCAATCCTTTCGCATTTTCATTCCCTTGATGTATTTGGTAAGTAATCAGTGCAAATTTGAATCCGATGAGAAGTATGATTAAATGCAAAAATGCCTGTTTGCGCCACGCCAAGCCTAAAATTGCGAATGATAAAAAATTAAGGAGGAATATAATCGGAATAAAAAAAGGGAGGAGACCTACATACTTAAAATATTCTGGCGAAACAAAAACGCTCAAGTAGAGTAAAACAGAAATAAAAGCAATCACCCAACTGATGAATCTCATTTAGTTGAAGAAAGATTAATTGAATTAGGATATTTGTTCATTTGAGAAAAGCAGCACTATTCATAAAAAGATATTTAATTACCCAATTTAGCTTTCTGAAAACGGATAATATTTGATTTTTAGGTCATCCGTTTATTTCAAAAAGAAAATCGATTTTTGACTTTTGGTGATTAATCTAATAATTGTTATTTCACATTCAAATTTAACTACTATGAAGATCATAAACTCACTATTATCGGCTGGTTTTTTATTTATGTTGATTTCATGTTCAACCAAAACAACAGAAACCTCCGATAATCCTCTGATCGATCCTGAAGAAGAATCTACCGGCGAAGTCAGACCCAGTCCGATTGAGATAAGAAAGGGTGAGATTTCTGGCAAAAACGTTAAAGTTCAGTATGGATCACCCGCTGTGAAAGGTCGAACTCTTTGGGGAGACTTAGTTCCCTATAATATCGTTTGGAGAACAGGAGCTAATGAAGCTTCGTATGTAGATTTGGCTTCAGATATGATGGTAGAAGGTAAAATCTTGCCCGCTGGGAAATATTCCTTATTCACTATTCCAAAAGAATCTGGTCCTTGGACTGTGATATTCAATTCGGAATGGAATTTAGAACACGGTCATTTCCAGTATGACGATAAAAATGATGCGCTCAAAGTTGAAGTTGCACCAAATTGGGAAGAAAATGCTCAAGAAAGATTAACCATGGAAATTGAAAGTCCAGGTCTAGTGATCAGATGGGAAAAGTTGAAGCTCCCAATCGCCATGAATTAATAAGAACAGAACATTAATGTGCTCCAAATATGAATTTGAGGGCATTTTTTTTGATCCTTTTGAACCAGTGCACTGGTTCGTTTTGCAAAAAATAAGATTACATTATGTGATTATTAGCAATTATACCAGCAACGCTAGTGTTTGCCATATGTTAAGTCGCTTTTTGTCTTTTACGGGTATACATACAATATTATATTCAATTATCACCCACCAATCAATCTAATGAAGTATTTCAGTTTCTTTATTGCTTTAGCAATTACCATTGCGCTTGGGATAGCAGTTTCCAGGCCAGTGGGGCCAGTTCCTCCGCTAGCGCCACTGTTGGACCCAAATCATGGTTTCTGGCAAAACTCATTCAGTGAAGATGAATTAGCTGCTGAGGAACTCGAACTGACAGGACTTTTGGCTCCTGTTACGGTGGTCTACGACGAAAATTTAATTCCTCATATTTTTGCAGAAAATGAGGAAGATCTCTATCGGGCACAAGGGTACGTAACGGCAAAGCATCGACTTTGGCAAATGGAGTTTCAGACGATGGCCGCAGCCGGAAGGATTTCTGAAATTGTAGGACCTATTGCGCTCGAGTTGGATCGAATGACTCGGAGAAAAGGATTAGGCTATGGAGCCGAACTAGGCCAGAAATACTTAGAATATAATGATCCGGAAACACTTCGATTAGCAGAGGCTTATGCAGCAGGAGTCAATGAATACATTGATCAGTTGAGTCCTGGACAAGTGCCGGTAGAGTATAAGATTCTGAATTATAGACCAGAACATTGGACGACTTATAAATCGCTGCTTCTGCTTAAGTATATGTCAGATATGCTTGCTGGCGATCGAGATTTGGAATATTCGAATCTGAGGAAAATTCTTGGTGCAGAAATGCTGGATAAGCTGTATCCTGATTTTCCTCTAGAAAATGATCCCATAATCGAAGCAACAAAAGTATGGAACTTTACGCCACTCGCTATTGCTAAGCCAGACAGCATTCCTTACCCAAATGATCTTTTGGTCATAGACCCATTACCACAACCGGAGAAAGGAATCGGTTCAAATAACTGGGCGGTCTCTGGCTCAAAAACTAAAAGTGGAAATCCGATTTTAGCAAATGATCCGCACTTGGGTCTGAATCTCCCCTCGCTTTGGTATGCTATGCAATTGACTACTCCAAATCACTCCGTGAAGGGTGCCACCTTGCCAGGAGCATTAGGAGTGATTTCAGGATTTAATCAGAATATAGCTTGGGGAGTGACCAATGCTACCAAAGATGCAAGAGATTGGTATAAAATCACTTTTCAAGATGACAGCAGAAAGGCCTACAAATACGGGAATGAATGGAGGCCATCAAATTTCCGAATTGAAGAGATTAAGGTCAAAGGCGAGGAGCGATATTTAGATACTGTAGTCTACACCCATTATGGTCCGGTAGTATATGATCGCACCTTTAGAAGTGATCGACAAGATGTTAATTTTTCATTGAGGTGGATTGTCCACGAAGGTTCGAATGAACAACAAACCTTCGTCTTAATGAATAAGGCTAAGAATTTTGCGGATTATAACATCGCATTGGATTCTTACGCTGCGCCAGCACTCAACTTTGTATTTGCTTCCAAATCCGGAGATATCGCCATGCGAATTCAAGGAAAATTCCCTTTGAAATGGAAGGAGCAGGGAAAATTCTTTATGGATGGTGCCGATCCAAGAATGGAATGGCAAGGATTTATTCCTAATGCGCAAAATGCTTCGACCCTTAACCCCGAAAGAGGTTTTGTATCATCTGCCAATCAGCATCCAGTAGACCCTTCTTATCCTTATTATGTATTTGACAATAGTTATGAACATTATCGGAACAGGCGATTGAATCAACAGCTTACTGAAAAAGAAGGGATTACTATAGAGGATATGAAAGCCTTACAGTTTGACGATTATTACCTTCACGCCAAGGAAGCCTTGCCGGTAATGATTGCTTTGCTCGGAACTGAATTTGACTCTGACCCAGCTGCAAAAAAGTATTTGGACGAATTGAAAAGCTGGGACTTTTTCGCCGACCCAAATCAAAAAGCACCAACGCTTTTTTATATCTGGTGGGACAAAACCTATGGTAATATTTGGCAGAAATGGTCAAAATTTGGAGCACCTGTTGTAAGTCCAAACAATTATCAAACTGTTTTATTATTAACCAATAATCCGCAGGATGAAGTTTTTGATATTGAAACTACACCGACAAAAGAATCTGCATCTGATCATGTAAAAAAAGGCTTCAAAGAACTCCTGACAAAAATGCAAGAATGGGAAAATAATGAGGAGGACTATTCTTGGGCAAACTATAAGAAGACCAGCATTCAACATTTAGTCCCTCAATTTTCCTCATTTTCTGTAAAAAATATTTATACCGGTGGAGGAAGAGGGATGCTCAATGCAACGAGTGAACGCAGTGGAGCAAGCTGGAGAATGGTGGTAGAAATGGGCGATGAGATCAGTGCATTTGGGGTTTATCCCGGTGGACAATCCGGAAATCCGGGAAGTAAATTTTATAGTAATTTCATCCCTATTTGGGCAAATGGAGAGTATCTCAATTTTAACCTTCGAACAAAAGATGAATCTGAAGCAGTCTTGTTTCAAACGATTTTAAAGTAAACACTATGAGATTTATATTATTTATTCTGATCACCATAGGTATTGTGGTTTTCTTAAATCCGATTTTTCCCTATTGGGTCATTATGCTATTGATAGGTAGTGGATCTGCGCTTTTAGGCTTAAGTGGCTTTCAAGGTTTTCTTGCCGGTGGTCTGGGAATGGGATTGGCGTGGCTTGGACAAGCTATTTTTATCAGCACCAGCACAGGGAGTTCACTTCCAAACAAAATTGGAGAATTAATGGGGCTGGGTTCTGGCATGACCGTGGTAGGAGTGACGGCAATCAGTGGCTTATTGCTTGGGGGATTTAGTGGACTGACAGGTAGCTTGTTCCGAAACTTATTTCGCAGAAAACCAGATGACTTGTATAGGGGTAATAGTTAAGGATAATTTCAAAAACCGTTCTTTTTATCCAAAAGAACGGTTTTTATTTTACGTTTTCATTGAAATGAGTACCTTTATTACTCACTAGTTGGTGTGAACTTTTATGCTTGAATCTTTAATAACCTCAAAAACCCGTTTGAGGTTACTTGTTAAATTTTTTGTGAATTCAAAAACGCAAAGTCACCTAAGAGGTTTGGCTGAGGAATTTGGCGAATCTACCAATGCTATTCGCAAAGAGCTGAACAACCTTACACAAGCTGGAATTTTAACAAAGCAGAATGATAAGAATAAGATTTCGTATCAGGCAAATGTCAAGCATCCCTTTTTCTCAAACATTCAGGAAATAATCCGCAAATACTTGGGTCTGGATCAATTGCTGGAACAAATTCTAGAGCGGATGGGTGCGGTCAGTCAAGTTGTTTTAATAGGTGACATCGCCAAAGGTATTGACTCCGGTCACATAGAAGTGGTCATAGCAGGAGAAGATTTGAACGAAGGTTATATTCTTAATCTTTCCAGTCGAATTGGGGAAATGATTGAGCGCAAGGTAGTGCTTACTTTACGTGAAGAGCGCCTGACTGCTACAGGTTTGATTCTTTTTGAGCGGACAATAGAAGGCTAAAGTCTGGAGTTTCTCTTTCCTTCTTTTAGATAGGCATGATTGTGACCGAAAGGGCGAAGCTGTTTCTAGCTCGTTTGATTTTCAAATAAAAAGTATAAGTGAGTTTCGTTTTTTTCAACTAATATCAATAGAACACCAACTTACATAAATTGAAAAATATTAACTTGTTTAAACTAGGTTTAAAATCTGTATTGATAGGCTTGTTTGTTTCGATAGTATTTTCCTTACAAGGGCAAAGTCTGTCGGATATTCAAAATCTCAAAGTAGATGATCTTTCGGATGCTCAAATAGCCCAATTGATCAAAAGAGCAGAAGCCAGTGGATTAACTGTAAATCAGTTGGAATCTGTGGCTCGTGAGCGGGGAATGCCTGCGTCTGAAGCAGCCAAATTGCGAGAGCGAATCAGTTCTATACAGCGCTCATTAGGTGGAAACTCAAACACAACTGATGCTGGTAGCGGTTCAAGAACATTTAACAATGAGCAGGGCAAGGATATGTTTGATTCTATCCGACGTGCAGATCCTTACTATGATCTGACTCCCACACAGAAGAAGATTTTTGGATTCAAACTTTTTCATAATCGAGGCCTGGATTTCAGTCCAAGTCTCAACATGCCTACTCCTCAATCCTACGTAATAGGTTCGGGAGATCAACTGTTACTTGATATTTACGGTGCGTCACAACAGTCCTATGACCTGGAAGTGAATCCAGAAGGTCGCGTCTTCGTGCCAAATATAGGTCCGGTACAGGTAGGAGGAGCAACTATTGAGGCAGCTTTAGCAAGGTTAAAAACTAGTCTGAGTCGTATCTATTCTGGCTTGGAAGGATCCAATCCGAATACATTCTTACAGATTAGATTGGGTGATATCAGATCGATCAAAGTATCTATGGTCGGTGAGTTGACCAAGCCGGGAAGCTATATGTTACCTTCATTTGCCACTGTTTTCAACGGGCTATATGCTGCCGGCGGTCCAAATGAAAATGGAGCTTTTCGAAACATCCAAGTCTACCGAGACAATCGACTGATCTCAACAGTGGATATTTATGAATTTTTGGCTAAAGGTGACCAATCCTCCAATATCACTCTTCAGGATAATGATGTAATCATAGTACAACCTGTGCAGGCACGAGTGGAAATAGCCGGTCCTGTCAGAAGAGCTGGTTTATTTGAGGTTAAGCAGGGCGAATACCTGGATGATCTTTTCATCTACACCGGAGGCTTTACCAGTTTGGCATATAAAGACCGTGTGACGATTCGAAGAATTGAAAATAATCAGCGTAAGGTGATCGACGTTTCATCTGATCAGTTTGATTCTTTTTCCTTAAATGATGGAGATGAGATTCTAATAGGAGAGGCACTGGAGCGATTTTCGAACCGCGTGCAGATTTCAGGAGCCGTGAATCGTCCTGGAGAATTCTCATTAGGAGATGGCGATTTGACTGTTAAAGGCCTTATTGAGAAAGCAGATGGATTAAAACCGGAAGCTTTTGTCACTAGAGCTACACTTTACAGGACCAGTGTAGACCTAACCTTGGCAGCTGAATCGCTCGATCTTGAAGGGATTATGGAAGGATCAGTATCAGATGTGACCCTTAAGAATGAAGATTTACTTTTTATTCCAAGTAGGTATGACATTCAAGAGGCTTATTATGTGAAAATTTCCGGCGAAATAGGATCTCCTGGAACCTATCCATTTGCCTCTGATATGACTGTTGGTGATTTAATCCTTAGAGCAGGAGGCTTATTAGAGTCTGCCACAAACTCATCTATCGAACTAGCCAGAAGAGTGAGAGTTGCAAATTCCGGAAGACTTGCGGAGATCTCCACGCTGACCATAAACTCCAATCTTCAACTTTCAGAAGAAGAGAAAAATCAACCCTTAAAAGCTTTTGACCATGTGTTTATTCGTAGAAGTCCTGGCTTCGAACGTGAGCAATTGATCACAATCACAGGTGAAGCAGTCTATCCTGGAGATTTTGCCATGGCAAATGCCAACGAGCGGATCTCCGATGTGGTCGCAAGGGCAGGAGGTCTTTCGCCGTTTGCATACCCTAAAGGAGCTTCATTGATGAGGCGTACCGTCAATTACGAAGGAAAGAGCGAGGAGGAGCTAACTGAGGAAAAATTGCGAGAATTGAGATATAATCTTGATCCCAAAGTAACTAGAAATCAAAATCAAGCCGAATCTATACTTTTTGAGCGATTGGGCGATAGGATCAAGACAATTGAAGAGGAAAAAGTAAAAAATAATTTTTCTGACCGAGAAACTTCGAGAGATTCTGTGCGAATAAATTCTGAACTCTACAAAATTAGATATAAAGAAGAGGATATGATTGGAATAGATTTGGAGTTTATACTCCAGAATCCAGGTTCTGAAGCAGATCTGATTCTTTTTGAGGGAGACGTTCTTCAGATTCCAAAACAACTTCAGACCGTACGGATGCTGGGCGAAGTACTGCTCCCTACTACAGCGAGATACATCGAAACAAAAGGCCTAAGATTTTATATTTCAAAAGCTGGTGGATTCACCGAAGACTCGAGGAGGTCTAAATCATATGTAATTTATGCCAATGGGGATGCTAGACGTACGTATAGTTTTTTGGGATTGAAGTTTTACCCCGCCCTGGAGCCCGGCGCTGAAATTGTAGTTCCGATGAAGCCTCAAAAAGATAGACTAAACGCAGCTGCCTGGATAGGTATAGCTTCTTCACTCGCCACGCTCGGTATATTAATAAACACTGTAATCAACTAATCACCATAATTCAAAATAAATAGAAGATGAAAATAGCTATTGTAGGTACAGGATATGTAGGTCTGGTATCGGGAGCATGTTTCGCAGATGTAGGAATAGAAGTTACATGTGTAGACATCGATAAGAAGAAGATCGAGAAATTAAAGAATGGTATTATGCCAATCTACGAACCTGGACTGGAAGAAATAGTCTTACGTAATTTCAAGAGTGGCAGGCTTAAGTTTAGTATTGACTTGGGAGAGGCTATTCAGGGTGCTTCGGTTGTATTTATTGCTGTGGGAACTCCTCCGGGTGAAGATGGATCTGCAGACTTGAAGTATGTGCTTGCCGTAGCAGAAGAGATTGGTAATAACATGACGGACTACATTGTAGTAGCTACCAAGAGCACCGTTCCAGTGACTACAGGTGAGAAAGTTCGAGCTGCACTTCGGGAGGCTTTACGAAGGCGAAATTCAGATTTGCCTTTTGCGGTTGCATCTAATCCTGAATTTTTGAAAGAAGGTGCTGCTGTGGAGGATTTCCTTAAACCAGATCGTATTGTGATCGGCGTGGATGACACTCGTGCTGAAGAGATCATGAAGCGTCTCTATAAGCCATTTCAATTGAGTGGAGATCGGATCATTTATATGGATATTCCTTCGGCTGAAATGACGAAGTACACTGCCAATGCGATGCTGGCGACTAAGATTTCATTTATGAATGATATTGCAAACTTGTGCGAATTAGTCGGAGCAGATGCTAATATGGTGCGAAAAGGAATTGGTTCGGATCCTCGGATCGGTAACAAATTCATCTATCCTGGAGTAGGCTACGGTGGGTCTTGCTTTCCAAAAGATGTGAAAGCAATCATCAAAACTGCCAGGCAATATGGCTACGAGCTCAAAGTGTTGCAGGCAGTAGAGGAAGTAAATGATGCTCAAAAACATGTTTTGGCAGCTAAAGTAAAATCACATTTTGGGGAAGATCTGACAGGAATGACCTTTGCAATGTGGGGTTTAAGCTTCAAGCCGAATACAGACGACATGCGCGAAGCTCCGGCAGGAGTGATCATCGACGAGTTAAGAGCAGCTGGTGCGAAGGTCAAAGTATACGATCCAGTAGCAATGGAGGAAGCACGAGAACACTATATTTTTGATAAAGTGACTTACTGCAAAGATGCCTATGAGGCGCTGGTAGATTCTGATGCTTTACTGCTAGTCACTGAATGGTCCGAATTCCGAATTCCGAGCTGGGAAGTAGTAGGCAAACTATTGAAAAACAAGGTGGTCTTTGATGGCCGAAACATCTATGAAAAAAGCTATTTGAAAGGCTTGGGTTTTGAGCATTACGGGATAGGGACGAAGTAGCATCGGTAAATCAGCTTAAAATTTGATGACACTCTGGTTCAACAAGTATTTCTTGATAGACTAAAATTCTCTTCTATGATTAGCTATATCCTAGATTATATTTGATTTTGAATTTGCTCGAGAAATTGCCTAAAAAAATTGAAATGAGTAAAAATAATAATGGAATAAATTTAATTTATTTCTTTAAAGCTATCTGGGATGAAAGACGTATTGTTTTTTCAGTTTTGGTTATTTTCTTTTTTTTCGGAATTTTTATCGCTATCAGTTCCAAGAAAATGTACACTGCGAAATCAGTATTTATTCCTCAAACATCTCAACAAGACAATAAGGGCTCGTCACTCGGGGGGTTAGCATCTCTAGCAGGAATAAATATTGGAAATCTAACTAATGGAAGTGACATTTCTCCAGCACTATATCCCCAATTTATTTCATCAATAAAATTTAAGAAAATGCTCGCTCAAACTAAAATTAATATAGTTGACACAGGTCAGACTTCTACTTATGCTGAATATTATGAAAAATTATATCAGCCGAATATTCTAGAATTTCTATCCAAATACACTATTGGTTTGCCAAGTGAGATTATCAAATTGTTTAGAAGTGTTCCACCACTTATTAGAAATGAGATAATTTCCGAGGGGGTTAATAATTTTGAACAGATTTCATATGAGGAGTTTGAGCTTTTTGCAAGAATGGATGGTCAGCTCTCTGTAGTAAGTTTGGAAAAAGAAGGGGTGGTACAGTTGAGTTTTGTAATGCCCGATCCGCTAGTGGCAGCGCAAATGGCTCAATCGGCTGAAAGTTTACTTCAAGCTGAAATTATTGCATATAAAATAAAGAATGCTAGTGAACAGCTGAAATTTACTGAATTACAGTATAACGAGAAAAAAGCAGAGTTTAACGAAGTGCAGTCTCGATTAGCTGGATTTAAGGATAGAAACCAAAATATTATTTCTGCATCCTTGTTAAATCAACAAGATAGACTTGAAGCAGAATATAATTTCTCGTTTAGCATATACACAGAATTAGCTAAGCAACTTGAGCAAGCTAAATTACAAGTTTCAAAGGACACTCCAGTATTTTCTATTATTCAGAAAGTGTCGATACCAATCCAAAAATCAAGTCCAAATCGTCCAAAGATTTTGCTTATTTTTATTTTAGTTGGTCTTGTTTCTGCACTTGGGTATGTGGCTTTAATGTGGATTATATTCAATTTAAAAAGAGACTGGAAAAACATTGGTTAAAGGGGTATTAAATTTGAATCTAGTTTCTGTAATA
>Ga0105050_10007157_pt1 | contig 13475 bp, 13 predicted proteins | sample FRY01_FD_78088 | JGI IMG/M metagenome (GOLD analysis project Ga0105050, IMG submission 78088) | Freshwater microbial communities from Lake Fryxell liftoff mats and glacier meltwater in Antarctica - FRY-01 | ecosystem: Environmental > Aquatic > Freshwater > Ice > Glacier meltwater ... | reverse complement strand
TGTTCGCCCGAGGAGGGTCGAGCCGCTCCGTCCGGTCTTCACCGATCCGCACCATATCGCCGCAACCGCGTCGCCATTGTCGCTCGGAGTTGCCAGTGGAGCGCCACCGGTTCGAGCACCGCTGGCGACGGCGCTCCAGTGGCGACCAAACAATGCTGCCCGGTTCGATCAATAGCTCCACGCGCGGCAGTGTTTCGGGCATCGTTTCCTGCCTGTCAGCCGCATCTGGCAGGGCATCGCGTTGGCCTACCTGATGCTGGCGCTGGTGTGGACCAAATCCGCCGCCGTCGCCGGTTTCATGGGCCATGGCATGTGGCAGCTCAGCGAGCTTGGCCTGCCCTTCTACCTTCACGCCTTCGACAAGACCTTCGTCACCCTGCCCCGGCTGCTGCATATCCTTGCGCTGGCCTATCTGCTGTCGTCGCTGCCATGGGTGCGGATGGCGGCGGCGTCGGGCGCGGCGCGACCCTTCGCGCTGCTGGGGCGTAATGCGTTGCCGGTCTTTGCTGCGGGCACCGTGCTGTGCTTTGTGGTGCAGGCGGTCAAGGATGCCACGGGTGGCGGCTTTGCGCTTGACGCCGTGCTGATCGGTGGCGGGCTCGGCCTGCAATACGGGCTGGCCGCGCTGACCGAACGCTGGAAGGCCCCCCTCAGACCGCGCCGCATCCCGGACGAACGCCCGGTGGGGTTCGACGCAAGCCTTCGCGCCCAACCGGGCGGCGCCATGACCGCCCGCGCAGAAGCGTAACTTCGCGCACATCCGCGCTTGCAGCACCCCGCGCCGGGTGCTTTATCTAGGCCATGAGCAAGCCCAGCGACAACCCCGCCGATCCGTTCAAAAAGGCCTTGGCAGAGGCGACAAAGACCATGGCGCATGATCCCGACATGGCCGTGACCTATTCGGTCGATCCGCCGGGCATGACCAAGGACGGCATCCGTCTGCCACAAGTCAGCCGCCGCATGACCCGCGACGAGGTGTTGCTGGCCCGTGGCACCGCCGACGCCTTCGCCCTGCGCCGCCGCTACCATAACGAGGCTGTAGCTTTGCGCTACGCCCCCACCGGACCGCTTGCCCGCGAGATTTACGATGCAATGGAAACCGCGCGCTGCGAAGCCGTCGGTGCCCGAGCCATGCCGGGCACGGCGGGCAATATCGACGCCAGGATCGGTTATGAGGCAGATCGCAAAGGCTATTCCCAGATCACGCAAGCGGCTGACGCGCCTTTGGCGGTTGCGGCGGGCTACCTCGTGCGGCATCTGGCGACGGGCCGCGATATGCCGAAGGGTGCGGCCAATGTGATGGACCTTTGGCGCGGCTTCATCGAGGAACAGGCCGGCGGGTCGCTGGAAAACATGGATCACGCACTCGCCGATCAGGCCGCCTTCGCGCGGCTGACGCGCAAGGTGATTTCCGACCTCGGCTATGGCGACCAGCTGGGCGATGACCCCGACCTGGATGACCAGAATGACGAGGCAGCCGATGACGCCGAACAAGACCCCGATCAGCCCGACAGCAGCGGCGACGATCAGGATGACGGCGATGATTCCGACGCGAACCCCGAACAAAGTCAGGAAGAACAGCAGGATGCGTCACAGGCTCAGGTAAGCATGGACGATCAGGCCGACATGGAATCCGGCGAAGAGGCGGAACTTCCCGAAGGCGAAGCCCCGCTGGAGCCGCCCCCGCCTGCCCCCCATTCCGATGCCGACCCGAACTATGCCGTCTATGCCACGGATTTCGATGAGGAAATCCGTGCCGAAGATCTGGCCGAACCTGCCGAACTGGAACGCCTGCGCGCTTACCTCGACCAGCAGCTGGAGCCGTTGAAAGGCGCTGTGTCCCGGCTTGCGAACAAGCTGCAACGCCGCCTTCAGGCGCAGCAGAACCGTTCGTGGGAGTTTGATCTGGAAGAAGGCATGCTCGATGCCGGCCGCCTCGCCCGTGTCATCGCCAACCCCACCACGCCTTTGTCGTTCAAGGTGGAGAAGGATACCGAATTCCGCGACACCTGTGTGACGCTGCTGCTCGACAACTCCGGCTCGATGCGCGGCCGTCCGATCTCCATCGCCGCGATCTGTGCCGATGTGCTGGCCCGCACATTGGAGCGGTGTCAGGTGAAGGTGGAAATCCTCGGCTTCACCACCCGCGCCTGGAAAGGCGGGCAAAGCCGCGAGAAATGGCTTGCCGCCGGCCGCGAACAGCAACCGGGGCGGCTGAACGACCTGCGGCACATCATCTACAAGGCGGCGGACAATCCGTGGCGGCGCAGCCGTGACAACCTCGGCCTGATGATGAAGGAAGGCTTGCTGAAGGAGAACATCGACGGCGAGGCGCTGGAATGGGCGCACCGTCGCATGTCGGTGCGCACCGAAGCGCGCAAGATTCTGATGGTGATTTCCGATGGCGCGCCGGTGGATGACAGCACACTGTCGGTCAACCCCGCGAATTATCTGGAAAAACACCTGCGCGATGTGATTGCGATGGTGGAACGCAGAAAGGTGGTCGAACTGATCGCCATCGGCATCGGCCATGACGTGACGCGTTACTACAACCGCGCCGTCACCATCACCGATGTTGACCAACTGGCAGGTGCAATGACCGAACAACTGGCCGGATTGTTCGAACCTGATCCGCGCAAGCGGGCGCGGGCGGGACTGCGGAAGGCAGGCTGATGTTCCAGAACTTCACCGCCACCGCCTCGCCCGCCCACGGTGCCGCACGCCTTGCCGCCCTGCGCGCCGTACTGGTGGCCGAAGGGCTGGCCGGTTTCCTTGTGCCGCGCGCCGACGCGCATCAGGGCGAATATGTCGCGGCCCGGGATGAACGGCTGCAATGGCTGACCGGGTTCACCGGGTCGGCGGGCTTTGCCGTGGTGCTGCCAGATGCGGCGGGCGTGTTCATCGACGGGCGCTACCGGGTGCAGGTGAAGGCCCAGGTGGACCTTGCTGCGTTCACCCCGGTGCCATGGCCGGACACCAAACCGGGCGACTGGATCAGGGCGCATCTGGGCGACGGGGTGATCGGGTTTGATCCCTGGCTGCACACGGCAGATGAAATCGCCAAACTTGAGACATCACTGGAAGGCAGCGGCGTAACCCTGCGCCCCACAACGAATATGCTGGATCGCATCTGGCCAGATCAGCCCGCCCCGCCGCTGGGCCGCGCTTTCCCGCATCCCGACGCGCTCGCCGGTGCGACGAGCCAAGACAAGCGCGCCTTGCTTGCAGAAGCCCTGCGCGCGCAGGGCCAGCGCGCCTGCGTTCTGACCCTGCCCGACAGCCTGTGCTGGCTTTTGAACATCCGGGGCGCCGATGTGCCGCGCAACCCGGTGCTGCACGGCTTTGCCATGCTGCATGACGACGCCCGCGTCACCCTGTTCGCGGACCCCGCCAAGTTCGACGATGCCACCCGCGCCCATCTTGGCCCGCATGTCACCCTGCGCCCGCCTCTCGCGTTTGTGCCTACCCTGCGCACCCTGCAAGGCCCGGTCCGGGCGGACCGCACCACTGCGCCGCTTGCCGTAGAATTGGAACTGGAGGCGGCCGGCGTCGCCGTGCAACACGGCGATGACCCCTGCCGTCTGCCCAAAGCCCGCAAGACCGGGGCCGAAATAGCCGCAACGCGCGAAGCGCATCTGCGCGACGGGGCGGCAATGGTGGAATTCCTCACCTGGCTGGACGCCGAATCCCCCAGCGGCAAGCTGACCGAGATTGCCGTGGTCACGGCTCTGGAAGGCTTCCGCCGCGCCACCAACAGGCTGCATGACATCAGCTTTGACACCATCTGCGGCTCTGGCCCGAATGGCGCGATCATCCACTACCGGGTGACCGAAGACACCAACCGCGCCTTGCAACGCGATGAGGTGCTGCTGGTGGATTCCGGCGGGCAATACCCCGATGGGACGACCGACATCACCCGCACCATCGCCATCGGTGATCCGGGGGATGACGCCCGCGCCGCCTATACCCGCGTGCTGCAAGGCATGATTGCCGTCAGCCGCGTGCGGTTTCCCCGTGGCCTTGCGGGGCGCGATCTGGACGGGCTGGCGCGTTATCCCCTGTGGCTGGCGGGCATGGATTACGACCACGGCACCGGGCATGGCGTGGGCGCTTTCCTGTCGGTGCATGAAGGGCCGCAGCGCCTGTCGCGGTTGTCGGACGTGCCGCTGGACACCGGCATGATCCTGTCCAATGAACCCGGCTATTACCGCGAAGGCGCCTTCGGCATCCGGCTGGAAAATCTGATCGTGGTGACAGACGCTCCCCGCCTGCCCGGCGGCGACGACCACCGCAGCCAGCTTGAATTCGAGACGCTGACCTTCGTGCCCCTTGACCGCCGCCTGATCCTGACAGACAGTCTGGCACCGGGAGAGCGTGACTGGCTGAACGCCTATCACGCGCAGGTGCTGGCCAGGATCGGCCCGCGTGTGTCACCCCCGGCTTACGAATGGTTGACCAAGGCCACTGCGCCGCTTTGACGCGGGACGGTCATGATGGGCCTGCACTACACTTGCAGCCACGCAGCATCCCCTTGGGGAAAGGACCGCCCGATGACCGACCACATCCGCATTCGCAAGGCCCCCGGCACCTGGAGCATCCGCGCCGAAGGGGCTATCTTGGGCGAAAGCCGCAACGCACTTGAAATGACCGAAGGCAGTTACCCGCCGGTGATCTATTTCCCCCGCGCCGATATCGCCATGGCGTTTCTGGACAAGACGGCGACGACATCCACCTGTCCACACAAGGGCAACGCCAGCTATTATGCCATCGTCAGCGAAAGTGGCACGGTCCGCGACGCAGCCTGGTCATACGAGGCACCGAAGGCCGATATGGCGGTGATTGCCGGGCATATCGCCTTTTATGCCAACAAGGTGACGGTCGAGCAGTTGTAACGGACCTTTGGCGTAACACGGCTGATCACGCTGCCGCCGCGACCTGCCGGATGCGTTCGACCATGGCGCGCACCCCGTTGGACCGCTGCGCCGACAGGTGTTCGTTCAGGCCAAGCCGCCCCAGTTCCGCGACAGCATCTACCTGCCCGACCTGGGCCACACTCAGCCCCCCATAAAGCGAGTGCAGAATGGCGATCAGCCCGCGCACGATCATCGCATCGCTTTCGCCCTGAAAGTCAAACATCGCTCCTGCCCCCTGCCCCGTCACGACCGGGCGCAGCCACACCTGCGACGCGCAGCCGTTCACTTTGGTGGCGGGCACCCTGAACGCCAGATCAAGCGGTGGCATCGCCTTGCCCAACTCGATCACATGGCGGTAGCGGTCTTCCCAATCGTCAAGGAAGTCGAAGGTTTCGGCAATATCTTCAAAGGCAGGGGTGGCCATGGCGCGCTCCGTGTTCCAAGGATCAGAGGTAGGGCTTGCGCGGCGAAACGTCCAGCCCGGCTTATCTTTCGCACCGCCCTGCGACAATTGCCGCAAGCGGCTTTTCAAAGCCTGCGGCATCGGCTACCCAAGGACAGAGCAATCGGGGCCGGGAGAAATCGTATGGGCATGACAAAACCGCTTCTGGCCGCGCTGTCGCTGACGGTGGTTCTGGGGGCCTGTGGTGGTGGCTTCAGCGCAAGGCTGAATCCGTTCAACTGGTTCCGTGGCTCGCAAGAGGTGCAACCGTCGGCCCTGGCGGTGCCAGCCGCAGCACAAGACCCGCGCCCACTGGCGCAGCAGATTACCTTTCTGGCAGTGGAGCCGATGCAGGGCGGCGCGATCGTGCGCGCCACCGGCCTGCCGCCGACCCAAGGCCATTGGGACGCCGAACTTGTCGCCCGCCCGGTTGCGGATGGTGTGCTGATCTATGATTTCCGTCTGGTCCCGCCGTTGACCGCTTCGGCCGTATCCACCCAGCAATCGCGCGAGGTGCAGGTGGCGGCGTTCCTGTCCACCTTCAAGCTGGAAAGCATCCGCGAAATCACCGTGCAGACCGCCACCAACGCCCGGTCCAGCCGCCGCTAGGCGCAGCATCGCCGTGGCCATGCACAAGGGCGGGGTCATCCCCCGCCCTTGTGCATGGCCTGCAACATGTGCGCTGTGACCCCGGACCTGTGGTTTAGCTTGCGCCGACAGCGAAATCCGCCGCCACCCGCAAGTCAGACATATTCCGACCGCGACAGGCCATACTTCGCCATCTTCTCGTTCAATGTGCGGCGCGGCAGGCACAATTCTTCCATCACGCCAACGATGCTGCCCTTGTGGCGGCGCATGGTGTTGTCGATCAGCATCCGCTCGAAGGCTTCCACATAATCCTTCAGCGGCTTGCCTTCGGTGGTCAGCGCCGGTCCCGACGCCTCGTTATCCGCCATCAGCAGCGATGCAATCGACCCCGAACCGCGCCGGTTCTGCAACACCGCGCGTTCGGCGATATTGACCAGCTGGCGCACGTTGCCGGGCCAGGGCGCCTGCAACAGCTGTGCCGCTTCCTGCGCCGTCACCTGCGGCGCGTCGCAGCCGTATTCCTCGGCGAATTGTTCCGACAGCCGGGTGAACAGCGTCAGAATATCCTCGCCCCGCGTGCGCAGCGGAGGCAATAAAATCGTCATCGCCCCCAGCCGGTAATACAGATCCGACCGCAGCGCATCTTCCAGCGTCTTGTCGGGCGCATGTTCGTTGCAGATCGCAATGATCCGGGTTTCCGGCGGGGTGCCCTGCTCGTTGATCAGCGTCAGCAGCCGCGATTGCAACGGATGCGACAGAGCCTCGATGTCTTCCAGACAAAGGGTGCCGCCGCGCGCTTCTTCCACCAGGGGAATGCTGCCTTCTTCCGCAGGCCCGAACAGCTTCGCCGCAAGCTGATCTTCGGACCAGGCCGCACAGGAAATCGTCACGAACTTCCGTCCGGCCCGCGCACCGACAGCGTGCAAAGCATGCGCCACCAGTGTCTTGCCGGTGCCGGTTTCGCCGTCGATCAGAACGTGGCTGTCCGCCTGCCCCAGATCAAGGATATCCTCGCGCAGACGTTCCATCACGCCCGACCCGCCGATCAGCTTTTTCATCAGCACGGTGCCGTCGCTCAGCTCGCGCCGCAGCGCCCGGTTGTCCAGCGTCAGGCGACGCACCTGCGTGGCCTTCTTGGCAAGTTCTGTCATCCGGTCCGGGTTGAAAGGCTTTTCCAGAAAGTCGTACGCCCCGACCCGCATCGCCTCCACCGCCATCGGCACATCGCCGTGGCCGGTAATCAGGATGACCGGCAAACCGCTGTCCAACGACATCAGACGCTTCAGAAACGCCATCCCGTCCATGCCGGGCATCTTGATGTCCGACACCACGACCCCCGGAAATTCAGGGCCAATTCCCTTCAGCGCCTCCTCGGCACTGGCGTAGGTTTCGGTGTCGAACCCCGAAAGGGCAAGCCATTGACTGATCGACTGCCGCATGTCGGCTTCGTCATCGACGATCGCGACTTTCATTGCTCGGGCCATAGGGTCCTCATTCGGCTGCTTCCACTTCTTTGCCCAATATGGGCAGCTGCACTTCGAATACAGCCCCCCCACCATCGGCATTACGGGCGGTCAGTCGGCCGCCCAGATCCTTCACGATGCCCGACGAGATCGCAAGGCCAAGCCCCACCCCCTCGCCCGGCTTCTTGGTCGTATAGAACGGCTCGAACAGATTATCGAGATCAACAATCCCGTGGCCGTTGTCCCGCACCGCAAGCGTCATCGTGTCGCCCTGCGACAACAGCAGATCAATCTGCGGATCGGCCACGGTTTTCGTGGCATCCAGCGCGTTGCGCAACAGGTTGATGATTACCTGTTCCAGCCGCAACCGGTCGGCCATCACCATCACCGGGCTGCGCGGCAAGGCACGGGTGATCCGCACCACCCGCTGTTTCAACTGCGGCTCCATCATCGACAGGGCAGACGATACACACAGCCGCACATCCACCGGTTCAAACGCCTCGCCACCCTTGCGGGCATAGGATTTCAACTGCCGCGTGATCGCGCTCATCCGGTCGATCAGGTCGTCAATCCGCTGAAAGCTGCTGAGCGCCTCATCCGGCCGCTTGCGCTGCAAAAGCAGGCGCGCACCTGCCAGATAGGTTTTCATCGCGGCAAGCGGCTGGTTCAATTCATGGCTGACAGCCGCCGACATCTCACCCAAAGCAGCGAGTTTCGACGATTGCGCCAATGTCAGTTCCGCCACGGCCAGATCCTTCTGCACCTTTTCCCGTTCCGCGATCTCGCGCTGCAAACGCGCATTGAGCAAGCGAAGTTCCGCAGATTCCCGCTGGAATGACATGGATTGCGACCAGGCCCGCCGCGACAGAAGATAAAATGTCATTGCCAGCAGAATGGCAAAGCCCATGATCTCCAGTGCGAGGATGCCGTTTACCCGCTCGCGCACGGAATCGTAAGCGGTGTAAGTGACAATGCGCCAGCCCCGGAACGGGACCCGCGCTTCGGTTTTCATCACCGCCTCGCCGCGCAGATAGGCGTCGGGTGGGTTCTGTGCCCAGTCGGCGGTGGCACGAAACGCCCGGCTGATGGCAGAGGGCGGATCGCGCAGCGCCAGCGCTTCGGCCAGCTTCAGCCCGCGCCAGCGTGGTTCCGTTGCAAGAATGACGGTTCCTTCGCTGTCGGTCACCAGCACGGCATCCTGCAACCCGGCCCAGGCCCGCTCATATTTCATCAGGTCAACGGCCACCACGATCACGCCGATCGCACGGTTGTCCTGCATCAGCGACCGCGAATAGGTGAAATCATAGCCCCCGGCATCACGGCGCGCGGCGGTAAACACGGTTTTCTTCACGCGCTGCGCATCGACAAAATAGCTGGCAGAGCGGTGGTTGGTGCCCAGCAGGTTGCGGTTTGTCGCCCCCACCGTGCGCCCGTCCTTGTCGAGGAGCAGAATGGATTCCGCACCGATCTCGGACTGGAAGGAAATCAGCCGCTGTGACGTTGCGGAATAGTCGCTGCTTTGCAACGCCCCGATCAGCGCCGGATCACGTGCCAGCAGCAACGGCACCACCGACGTGCGCTGCAATTCATTCAGCATATTGCCGGAATACAGCGCCAAGCGCACTTCCGACCGGTTACGCGTGGTTTCGGTAAACCGCTCGCTCATCCAGCTGTTTGTGACCAGCACCACCGTCACAGCCAGCATGACAAGCAGGCTGACAACCAGTTTCAGACGCCAGGTCAAGCCCTGCGCTGCGGAAGAATCCCGGGTCTGAATTGGCCTGTCATTCATTGGCGAAGCTTACCCCCCGCCCGGCAGCACCTCAAGCGCCGCGCATTCAGGCAAGCGCCATCTTGCCAAGAAGGTTGGCGAACAACACGCGACCGTCGCTGCCGCCCTGAACCGGGTCGATCACCCGTTCCGGATGCGGCATCATCCCCAGCACCCGGCGGTTCTCCGACAGTACGCCGGCAATGTCGCCCGCAGCCCCGTTGGGGTTCTGCACATAGGTGAAGGCCACGCGATCCTCACCCTGCACCCGCGCCAGCGTATCGGCGTCCAGCGTGTAGTTACCGTCTTGATGCGCCACCGGAATCTTGATGACATCCCCCTTCGCCCAAGCCTGGGTATAGGCGCTGTCCGCCGTCGCCACCCGCAAATCCTGCATCTTGCAGATGAATTTCAACCCGGCATTGCGCATCAGGGCGCCCGGAAGGAGCCCGATTTCGGTCAGTACCTGAAACCCGTTGCAGATGCCCAGCACAAACCCACCGCGCAGCGCATGGGCCACCACCGCCGCCGCAATCGGTGATCTGGCCGCAATCGCGCCACAGCGCAGGTAATCGCCAAAGGAAAACCCGCCCGGGATGCCCACTACATCGACACCCGAAGGAAGGCTGGTGTCCTTGTGCCAGACCTTGACCACATCGGCCCCCACCGCCGCAAAGGCCACGGCCAGATCGCGGTCGCCGTTGGAACCGGGGAAGGTTAAGACAGCGGCTTTCATGCGTGATCTCCGGTCTGGATCGGGGCTGATAAGGATGCTTTGCTTTAGCGCATACGGGCCGACGCTGCCAGCCCCTTGCGATTGCAGAATCGCATGAACATCCATGCAGATTTGGCGTTCGAAACCGGTTTGTGCACTGTCCCAAAAATTTTTCGTACGAAAAATTTTCATTTCTTTCTTCTGCCATTTGGCCCGCGGCGACCTAAAATTTTTCGTGCGAAAAATTTTATCCGGGCACCCGCAGTGCCTTGGCTTCAGGCAATCGCCACTGTGTATTTTTCAATCACCGTATTTGCCAGAAGCTTCTCGCACATCGCTTTCACTTCCGCCTCGGCGGCCCCACGGTCGGTCGCTGCCAGATCAATCTCAATAACCTTGCCCTGCCGCACGCCCGACACTCCGGCAAAGCCAAGTGTGCCAAGCGCATGGCGGACCGCCTCGCCCTGCGGATCCAGCACGCCATCCTTCAGCATGACATGGACGATGGCTTTCAAGGGCGCGGTCATGGCAGAGGCCTTTCAGTTGATAAGCGTGGGCTTGGTGGTGTGGGTTACGTTCGACGGCAACACCCCCAAACGACGTGCAAGTTCGGTATAGACATCTGGCAGAGGCCCGGGCTCGCGCACCGGGCCTTCGCGCTCGGTCGCCTCCAGTCCGCGGGTGTCCCACAGGCGGCAACTGTCGGGGCTGATCTCGTCGGCGACGATCAGGCGCATGAAATCGCCCTCCCAGATCCGGCCAACTTCGATGCGAAAATCAGCCAGACGGATGCCGACACCCATCATCACACCCGACAGGAAATCATTCACCCGCAACGCCAGCGCCACCATATCGTCCAGATCCTGCTGGCTGGCCCAGCCAAAGGCGATGATGTGCTCTTCGGACACCAGCGGATTGCCCAGTTTGTCGTCCTTGAAGTAATATTCCACAATCGGCCGCGGCAACGCGGTGCCTTCCGGGATGCCAAGCCGCTCGGTAATCTCGCCTGCGGCAAAGTTTCGGACCACAACCTCAAGCGGCACAATCTCGGCCATCCGCACCAGTTGCTCGCGCATGTTGATGCGGCGGATAAAGTGCGTCGGAACACCAATGGAATTCAACCCCGCCATGAAAAACTCGGACAGCCGGTTGTTCAAAACGCCCTTGCCTTCCACCGCACCTTGCGGCGGCGTGGCGGCGGCGCTGCCGTCGTCCTTGAAATACTGGATCAGAGTTCCCGGCTCCGGGCCTTCGTAGAGTATCTTGGCCTTGCCTTCATAGACCTTCTTGCGACGCGCCATGAACTCTCCGATCGAACGACGAAACCAGGCGGCGTCTGCACGCCGTCCCTGTGTGATGCGCATATATGCCAACCCCGCGCCCGTCGCAAGCCGCAGACGCGCACAAAGCAGGGCAACAGCCCCTTGCGGCATTGGTCCCGGAAGGGCATATGCAGCGAAACATAACCACGAGGAAAGGCAACCCCATGAGCAGCTTTGACGACCGCGCCACTGCGTTTGAATCCAAATTCGCCCATGACGCAGACATGCAGTTCCGCGCCGAAGCGCGGCGCAACAAGCTGACCGGCCTTTGGGCCGCAGGTCTGCTGGGCAAAACGGGCGACGAAGCCACCGCCTATGCCATGACGGTGGTGCAGGCCGATTTCGAAGAAGCGGGTATCGAAGACGTCGTACGCAAGGTCGCAGCCGATCTTGGCACCCATGCCAGCGCCGATGTGATCCGCGCCAAAATGGCAGAAATGCTGCCGGTCGCCAAAGCACAGCTGATGGACGAAGCGTAAGCCATCAACGCTGCGCAACCGTGCCGGGCCGCCTTCGGGCGGCCTTCTCATGCCGCAATGATTTCCCGACACCGCACACCTGGCGAAGATCGCCAGAGGCGGGCGGGGGTGATCCCTGCCCGTCACATGTCCATGGCGACGGAGGCAACCGATCCGGCCAGCATCAGGCCACCGCCGATCCATTGGAGGATGTTCTGGTTGTTTTTGTCGCTTCCTGCTGGCGCTTGCCGCTGGTCCGGTATCTGGCGCACCCGGCGGCGTCGCTGCGTTCGCGCCGACATGCCGGGGCCTGCGCAGTTCAAAGCCGGTTTCGGGCGATATGGCAGCCACTCTGCCTCGCCGCACCCTCGCGTGCCGCCCTCCTGCCGGCCGCAGCCGAGATTGCACGCGCGGTTCACCAGCCCCCGCTTCTGTCGTCACGGGACGAGGACAAGGACAAGGCTCCATTCGCCTGAACATTCAAGATCATCATGAAGATTATGAATTTGCTTGCGCTGGCGCCGCATGGCAAAGGTGCAGATCAACTGCGCGACGCCGCGCGTGGTCCCATTTCATGCCTCAAGAGGTTCCGATGACCGACGCCCTGACCCGCCTTCTGTCCACCCGCGACTGGCTGCTGGCCGATGGGGCGACCGGGACCAACCTGTTCAACATGGGACTGTCATCCGGCGACGCGCCGGAAATGTGGAATATCGAGCAGCCCGACAACATCCGCAGCCTCTATAAATCCGCAGTGGATGCAGGATCAGACATCTTCCTGACCAACACCTTCGGCGGCAACGCCAGCCGGTTGAAGCTGCATAACGCGCAAAACCAGGTGCATGAACTGAACCGGGTAGGTGCCGCCCTCGGGCGAGAGATTGCCGACGCTTCGGGCCGCACGGTGATTGTGGCCGGGTCGGTCGGGCCGACTGGCGACATCTTCGTGCCGATGGGCACGCTGACCCATGATCTGGCGGTGGAGATGTTCCATGAACAAGCCGAGGGCCTGAAGGCCGGCGGGGCCGATGTGCTGTGGGTCGAGACGATGTCAGCAGCCGAGGAATACAAGGCCGCAGCCGAGGCCGCGCGTCTGGCCGGCATGCCGTGGTGCGGCACGATGAGCTTTGATACCGCAGGGCGCACGATGATGGGCCTCACATCTGCCGCAATGGTGGATATGGTGGAGAAACTTGCAAACCCGCCGATCGGATTTGGCGCAAACTGCGGGGTCGGCGCGTCCGACCTGTTGCGCACGGTTCTGGGCTTCGTGGCGCAGGGCACCGAGCGCCCGATCATTGCCAAGGGCAATGCCGGCATCCCGAAATACCACGACGGTCACATCCATTACGACGGAACACCGGAACTGATGGGCGAATATGCCGTGCTCGCCCGCGATGCCGGGGTACGGATCATCGGAGGTTGCTGTGGCACAATGCCCGAACACCTGCGCGCAATGCGCGACGCGCTGGAAACCCGCGCCCTTGGCCCGCGCCCGTCACTGGAAACTATTTCCGAAGCGTTGGGTGGGTTTTCGTCGGCCTCAGACGGCACTGGCGACAGCGCCGGCGGTCCGACCCGCGAGCGCCGACGCGCCCGGCGGGTTTGAACGTCGGGTGGCAGTGCGACCTGCCACTGCGGGCATCACCTTGCGCGCGCCTGCCCTTTTGCCAACCGCCGGGGGGGGGGTGGCGGCGCCCCCCCCCCGGCCGCGCCCCACGCCAGGATTTCGGCCCGGAGGGGAGGGGGGGGGGCGCCCCGGGGAGGGCAGGTGACCACCAAGGCCCGGGCGGGCAGGTGGGC
>Ga0105050_10007154_pt1 | contig 13477 bp, 14 predicted proteins | sample FRY01_FD_78088 | JGI IMG/M metagenome (GOLD analysis project Ga0105050, IMG submission 78088) | Freshwater microbial communities from Lake Fryxell liftoff mats and glacier meltwater in Antarctica - FRY-01 | ecosystem: Environmental > Aquatic > Freshwater > Ice > Glacier meltwater ... | reverse complement strand
TGTTGGTCCTTCGTCCATCCTTTTGGCTTTAATTGCAAGCGGATTCAATGGTCAAAACTTTGCATTTAATGGCTATTTGCCTATTAAAACGGAGGATCGCACAAAATCTATCAAAAACATTATAAATTTGGCACAAAGCGGCACCCAGCTTTTTATTGAAGCGCCATACAGAAACCAAAAAACACTTGAGTTTCTTTTACAAGCATTACCCAAAAACTATCAACTTTTAATTGCTTTCGACCTAACTGGGATAAACGAAACCATTGTTGTAAAAACGATTCAAAAATGGATTGAAACCCCCATTAACTTAGAGAAACATCCTTGCATTTTTGGCATTTCAGGAGAAGTTTTTTAATTTTTAATGAATAAAATAAAAATCATTGATTTTATAACTAAATATGGATTTGAAAAGTTTAATGATATGTAGTATTAATTTGGCTAAAGCCAATGAAAGCCATAATTCATTAGCAATTGGTTTAAACCCATTCCTATTGAGCAAAATAATTGTAAATGGCTTTAGCCAGAATATAACATAACCAAATTAAATTATATGCCATTTATAAAAATTTACATTCATTTTGTATGGAGTACCAAAAACAGGGTGCCTTATTTGGCTTCAAAGCAGGTAAGGCAAAAGGTATGGCAACATATAAAAGAAAATGCCAAGTAAAAAGGGGTTTTTATTGATTTTGTCAATGGATATTCTGACCATTGTCATTGTTTAGTATCATTAGGCGTTGATCAAACTATTCAAAAAGTAGTGCAATTAATAAAGGGTGAATCTTCATTTTGGATAAATAAAAACATTATATTGGAGAAACTACCATTAGCTGGAGAAAAATTTCAATGGCAAGATGAGTATTTTGCCGTATCCGTTTCAGAATCAATGATTGAAATAGTAAGAAATTATATAAAAAACCAAGAAGAACGTCATCAAACCAACACATTTCAAAACGAATATGATGAATTTATAACTAAATATGGATTTGAAAAGTTTAATGATATGTAGTATTAATTTGGCTAAAGCCAATGAAAGCCACAATTCAATAGGAATGGGTTTAAACCCATTCCTATTGAGCAAAATAATTGCAAAAGCCATTCGTCCCGCAGATTTTGAACGGGTTTTGATATATTGGCAAATAAGGAAAGTTATTTTTGAAGAAGAACAACAAGGATTAGAAAGATTGGCTTATGCTGATTTTATAACGAAAGCCAATGAAAGCCACAATTCAATAGGCATGGGTTTAAACCCATGCCTATTGAGCAAAATAATTGCAAAAGCCATTCGTTCCGTAGATTTTGAAAGGGTAATGATGCATTGGCAAATAAGGAAAGTTATTTTTGAAGAAGAACAACAAGGATTATAAAGATTGGCTTATGCTGATTTTATAACGAAAATTAATGTGAGCCATAATTCAATAGGCATGGGTTTAAACCCATTCCTATTGAGCAAAATAATTGCAAAAGCCATTCGTTCCGTAGTTAATGACACTCACCTTGAAATTAGTTGTTCTTGGGTTTAAGTTATTGACTCTCTAATCGAAGTTAGCTAGTTTAGTGTCGGTGGTATTATGTTTTGTCTTCTTTCTAAAGAAGAATAATTAATGCATAGGAAAGTTTCTTTAAAATAGCAGTTATCGATATTATTACTTTCCCCCAACTAACTAAAATTGATTTCAGCGCTGTCGCCTAAATTTAGGCTATGAACTGTGCCTTGCAAAAAAGCATCGTTTCCAATCAGAGATTGGCTCAAAACCGCATTTTTTAGTTCGGCATAAGGCCCAATGATAGATTCTTTGATAATAGAATATTCAATATTTGCTTTTTCGCCAATGCTAACATTTGGTCCAATGATGCTGTTAGATATTTTAGCGTTTTCGCCAATAAAAACAGGTTCTATGATGATTGTATTAATGAAATCATAGTGTTTGTCTTTGTTAGAATAGTTTCTTTTCAGCAGCAGTTCATTGGTTTGCAGCAAAATGTCTTTTTTGCCGCAATCAAACCAAAGATTTACATTGTAAGTGGAGATTTGCGCCCCTTTGTTTACCATACACATCAAAGCATCCGTTAAGTGAAATTCGTTGTGTGTTTTAATACTGTTTTGGATGTTGTGTTCCAAACATTCCATTAATAAATGGGTTTGGTTTATTTTATAAATACCCACCAAAGCCAAGTTCGATTTTGGTATGGCTGGTTTTTCTACAAGTTTGGTGATTAATCCTTGTTCATTGGTTTCCGCAACGCCAAAATGCCTTGGATCTTCAACCACTTTTACTCCTAAAATAGAGTTTTCATTGGTTAAAATATCGGCCCAATTGAGTTCGCAAATCGTGTCTCCAAAAACAATTAAAATTGGGCTGTCTTTTATAGCATCTTTGGCCAACCAAATGGCATGACCCGTTCCTTTGCCCGATGTTTGAATAACAAACTGTGTTTTAATATTAGGATAGGTCTTTAGAATATACTCTTCCACTTTATCGCCCAAATAGCCGATGATAAACACAAACTCATTGATACCAGCCTCCACTAGTTGATCAACAATGTGCGCCAATATTGGTTTTCCTGCGACAGGAATGAGTGATTTTGGTTGTGTATGTGTGTGCGGTCTTAGGCGTGTGCCAATGCCCGCAACAGGTATTACTGCTTTCATAAGGATGATTGAAATTCAAAAATAACGTAAATTATTAGAAAGTCAAGTTTTTTGAGAAGTTTTTTTAAACTTTTACTTCGTAAGGTTTGTCAATCATGTTCGCTGGCCTCACCAATTCGTCAAATTGTTCGCTGGTCAAATTTAAATTCAAACAACTAGATTGTTTTAGTTTTTTTATCAATTCTATTTTAAATAGAACCATCTATTGAAATATAATCTACTTCTTCCTTCATTAAAATAATTTTTTACAACGAGGTGAAATATGTTAAATTTGAAAAAAATTAAAATGTTACACAAATTACTTATCGTATTAATTTTTATTGTGAATTTCAAATTAAGTGCAAAAGATTCTACAAGCAGAATTTTAACTCAATTTGGTTTAACTGCTGTTTCCTTTATCAGAGGAGAAGGTATGAAATTAGGTGCTTTAACAGCAGGGATTTGCTATATTCATTTTGATAAATATGCATTTGATTTTGAATATTACAATTTTAGTTATAGGTATGGATTTGAAAAAAATTACACTAATACCTATAAAAAAGATGGCAATACTTTTGGTTATCCTCGACAGGTTGATATGAAGGTCTTTAAAATTGGCGCTGGAATAGTGAAAAAATTCAACAATATAAGTTTAATTCCATATCTAAATCTACAATACAGATACTCTGTTTTAGGGAATGAATTTTATTGGTTTTCTGATAATATTGATCATTTTCCATCTATCGCATATTCACCATTTAATTCATTAGGTTTTGGTATTGGAAGTTCAATCAATGTTTCTGTTGTTAAAAGATTTAATATATCAGCAGATTTTTCATTTAACAAATTCTTTGATAAAGGCAAAATTTATACGCCCATACATTATGGTTCTGATAACTACAAAGAGATTACATCTGAAGGGAAAGGATACAAACCATTGAATAATGTCCTAAATCTTCAACTTAAAATTGGTTATATATTCAGTTTTAAGAAGAAGCATTAAGTTTTAATACCATTAATCTATCACTTCGTCAGGATTGCCAATCATGTTTTCTGGCTTCACCCATTCGTCAAATTGTTCATTGGTCAACAAGCCTAAATCTATCGCTGCTTTTCTCAATGTGCTGTTTTCTTTGTGTGCTTTTTTTGCTATTTTGGCTGCGTTTTCGTAGCCAATGTGCGTATTTAAAGCGGTTACTAACATCAACGAGTTTTCTAATTTATGTTTAATTTCGTCAAAGTTTGGTTCTATGCCCGAAGCGCAGTTTATATCAAAACTTAAAGCCGCTTCGCCCAATAGCCTGGCAGATTGCAATACATTTGCAGCAATTAAAGGTTTGAAAACATTGAGTTCAAAATGGCCGCTTGCTCCGCCAATTGTAACCGCAACATCGTTGCCCATTACCTGTGCGCAAACCATAGTTAATGCTTCGCACTGCGTTGGATTCACTTTGCCTGGCATAATGCTGCTGCCCGGTTCGTTGTCTGGTATGGAAATTTCGCCAATACCGCTGCGTGGTCCGCTGCTCAACATTCTTATGTCGTTGGCAATTTTCATTAAACTAACCGCCACTCTTTTTAAGCTACCATGCAATTCCACCATAGAATCGTGGGCTGCTAAGGCTTCAAATTTGTTGGGAGCCGTTATTATAGGCAAGCCCGAAAGTTCGGCAATTGTTTTTGCAACAAGTTCAGAATAGCCTTTAGGTGTATTTATGCCCGTGCCAACCGCTGTGCCACCCAAAGCAATTTCGCTAGCCGGAACCAAACTGCGATTAATCGCATCAACTCCGTTTTTTAGTTGTTGCACATAACCCGAAAACTCCTGGCCAAGTGTAATAGGAGTGGCATCCATAAAATGGGTTCTACCTATTTTAATTATATTTTTAAAATCTCTTGATTTATGTTTTAAAGTTGTTTTTAAAGATTGAATACCCGGAATAGTGTAATCCACAACTTGTTTGTAAGCCGCAATGCTCATGGCCGTGGGAAAAGTATCGTTGCTACTTTGCGATTTGTTTACATCATCATTTGGGTGCAAAACTTTCACTTCATCTAGCAAATTGCCTCCGTTTAAAACATGCGCTCTGTTGGCTATCACTTCGTTAACATTCATGTTGCTTTGTGTGCCGCTGCCCGTTTGCCATATTACCAAAGGAAACTGATCGTCTAATTTTCCTTCAATTATTTCATCACAAACAGTGCAAATCAAATCACATTTTGTAAGTGTTAAAACCCCAAGTTTATTGTTTGTAATAGCCGCAGCTTTTTTCAAAACAGCAAATGCTCTAATGATTTCAATCGGCATAGTTTGGTTGCCAATTTTAAAATTTTGTAAAGAACGCTGTGTTTGTGCGCCCCAATATACATTTGCTGGCACTTTCACCTCGCCCATCGTGTCTTTTTCTATTCTATAATTTGTTTGGCTCATAATAATTTTTATTAGGTTTATTTACACTGCAAACTTACAAGATAAATAGACTTTAAAAAAGTGTTTTTGGCAAAAAAGACATAAAATTAAAGCCCTTTTTTTGGCTCAATTTCATTTGCAACAAGTTCTTCAATAATTATTTCGTATTTCGCTACTTTAGTTTTTTCTTTTTTGTTAAAAATTAATCCCACCATCATCACTAATGCAGTTAAAATGATTACTTGAAGAATTAATGATTTATTAACCAATTCCATGGTTTGCCCTGCGGGAATAGATAGAAACAATAATATGGTAATTAATCCTCTTGGCGCGATTAATAGCAGAGGATTTGTAGGAATTTTAAATATTTTCAAGAAAATGTATCTAAGAATAAAAATGCCAGCAACAATAATCACAGCCCAAATAGCCGAAGAAGGATTAAGGATTTCTTTCGTTTGAATTAAAAAACCAAAAAGCAAGAAAAACAAAGACCTTACCAAGAAAGCCGCCTCTGTTACCAACTCTTTAAATTTATGAACTTCTTTGTTCAAAATTTCTGGCTTTAGTTTTTGAATGTATTTGTTGTTTTTTAATTCATCTAAATTCCCCAAAAATATTCCAAATAAAAGAATGAAAACCAATGCCGGCAAATGGTATTCTTTCGCAATTGCATATATCAAAACCACCATTAATATAATGGGTGCAAATTTTACAGAATGCTTTATTTTGCTAAGCAAAAAAGCCAAAACGAGGGTAAATATAAAAGTAACAACCAAAATCAAAAGCAGTTCAAGTAGAAAAAAACCGAAAGAATCTGAACTAATATAATTGTTCAAAGTTATAAAATTAAAGAAAATTACACCAAAAATATCAGATAAACTACTTTCATAAATAATGAAATCTTTTTTGGCAGAAACCAGGTGTTTTACACTTGGAATAGCAATTGCACTGCTAATAACGGCCAAAGGAATGGCATTGGCAAGCCCAATTTTATAGGTCGTGAATCCATAATATTGAAATAAAGCCGCCAATCCAAAACTAAAAGCAAACATTGGCAACAAAGCTATTAATACTGTTTTGCCCACAAACGGAAGTTTTTCTCTGTTTAATTCCAATTCTAATGAGCCTTCAAGTACAATAAGTATTAATCCTACTGTTCCTAATATCGGTAAAATTGCCGTTAAATTGGGAAGCTGAAAGTTGAAAAAGAACGCCCCTTGCCTAACAGCCCAGCCTAAAATTAAAAGTAAAATTACCGAAGGGATTCTCGTTTTTGAGGAAGTGATGTCAAAAATATAAGCTAAAATAAGAAGTACGCATAAAAAGATGATGATAGCTGAAGTCATTTGGGTTTATTGTTGTGAAAGGGTTTGCGTGTTGAATATTCGTATTTTAAATTTCATAAGTTTATTTATAAAATCTTTTATGTTTCGCTGTTTTGTAGCTGTCTTTTAAGACTGTTTAATTACAGGTGTTTGAAAAAAAGACTTGAATTAAATGTCAAAATAAATTCCAGAATCCTTAAACCCTAACCATAATATAATAGCAATTATTGTAATTACGCCCATTGCCAAAGGAATTAGCCATGTTTTTTTGTTGCTATAAATACTTGCCAATCCAGCATAAATAAGTAAAAGCGGCCAAAATTTAAATATTGTATCCCAATCTAAATTCATAAGGCCGAAGTTTTTTAGCAATAAAAGAATGCCTAAAACAGACAATATAATGCCTGCTGTAAAATTTTTGTTTTTCATATTTTTAGTTTTCTTGTTTTGTTTTTCCTTTAAATAACAAACCCAACCCTATGATTACCAAAATGGCTGGCCAAAGTTTACCAATTTTGAAATAAGGCACCAAATTATTAAGCAACAACATAACCCCAATCGAAATTAGCGACAAGCCAAACAAAAGAGAGTTTTTTTCTGAGCTTGCGCTTGTTGTGTCGGTCTTTAAATCGTCTTGTTGAAAAGTTTCAAAACTATTAGCATTTTCTTGAACAGTTGCAACAACAAATCGAGGTTCTTTTGGCATAATTATAAGTAAAATAAAGTAGATGATTAAACTGCTGCCCCCGGCTAAAAGCAATGCCACAAAAGCAAACCTAAAAATAATTGGGTCTATTGAAAAGTATTTTCCAAGCCCACCGCAAACTCCAAAAATTATTTTTTTATCAATGGAGCGTTCAAATTTTTTATCCATGTTTTTTTTAATTCACAAAGTTAAGAAATATTTTTGCATTATAAAGTCAAATCGTTAAAACTGATTGTTTATTTAATTTTTTAGCCACAATCAACATCGACTATAAAAAACAAGGCTTTATATTGTTCTTTTTGCACCAAAAAGTCATTCATGTTTTCTAAATACTTTTTTATTTTTATGTTTTTCGTATTGTCTAAACTTGTTTTTATTAAAATATTTCTAATATAAAGATTTCTTATTTTGGAAACATGCGGCACCTCTGGCCCAAGCACCTGATTGCCCAAATCTTTTTTAATGTATTGCGCATATTTTGCAGCAGCATCGTTCACCATTTCTTGCGTTTTATGCTTAAAAGTTATTTTGATTAAGCGCCCAAAAGGAGGATAGCCAAAGGTTTCTCGCTCTTGAAGTTGCGATTCGTAAAAAGATTTTAAATCATAATTTTGAATAGCTGCTAAAACAGGGTGGGTTGCTTGTTTTGTTTGAATGTATAAAACGCCTTGCTCTCCGCTGCGCCCAACACGGCCTGCCAATTGTATTAAAAGTTGAAAAGTGCGCTCGTGCGAGCGAAAGTCTGGTATGTTTAGCAATTGATCGGCATTTAAAACGGCTGCTATTTTTACATTCTGAAAATCAAAGCCTTTCACAACTATTTGAGTGCCAACTAATACATCAATTCTTTGCGCCTCAAATTCTTGAATAATGTTTTTAAAAGAATGTTTTTTTTGTGTGCTGTCTTGGTCAAATCTTTGCACAACTAATTTTGGCAAAAGGAGTTGCAATTCCTCTGTAATTCTTTCTGTGCCAAACCCTTGCATAGACATGCTGTTGTTTCCACAAGCTTGACATTTTATAAAATTCTCGTGCTGATATCCACAATAATGACATCGCAAGTTGTTCGAGTATTTATAATAAGTTAAAGAAATATCGCAATTTATACATTTGCACACCCAGCTGCAAACAGAGCATTCTAAAATAGGGACATAGCCTTTTCGGTTTTGAAACAAAATGGCTTGGCTTTTGTTCTCTCTCAAGTTTTTTAGCTCCGTAAATAATACATCGCTAAAAATACCATTCATTTGTTTGGTGCGTTCGGCTTCCTTAATGTCTAAAATCTCAATTTTTGAAGGTTGAATATTATTATGCTTTTCGTTCAAATGCACCCAGCCGTATTTTCCAATTTGTGCATTGTAATAGCTTTCTATCGAGGGGGTTGCTGAGCCAAGTAAAACTTTTGCTCCTTCTTTTCTTGCTAAAAAAATAGCTGCATCTTTGGCATTGTATCTTGGTGCTTTTTCAGATTGCTTAAAAGTGTTTTCGTGTTCTTCATCAATAATTATTAACCCGAGTTTTGGAAAAGGCATAAAAACCGATGAGCGAGAACCAACCAAAACTTTAGCTGCTCCAGTTTGAATGTTATTCCAAATTTCCACTTTTTCATTAAAGTTAAAACGGCTGTGGGTAAGCATTAGCGTGCTACCAAATTCCGCTTGCAACATGTTTATCAATTGCTCGGTTAAAGCAATCTCTGGCACCATTACCAAAACAGATGAACCAAATGCAATTGTTTTTTTTATTAATTCGATGTAAACAATTGTTTTCCCAGAAGCAGTAACCCCTTGAAAAAGAACAATGTCTTTGGTTTTAAAGTGATTTTCAATTTCTAACAGTGCATTTTGTTGAATGGAAGATAGGATTAGTGCTTTTTTAGGGTTGTTTAATTCATAATTAAATCGGCTTGTGTTTTGCTCCGTTTCTTCAATAATGCCTTTGTCTTTTAATGCCTTAAAAGCAGTACTTTTTAATTGATACTGTTTTATAAGCGCGCTTTTAATAGTCGGTTTGTTTTGCAAGGCTATTAAACACATCACCACTTCAAACTGACTTTTTGCTTTCTTCTCTAAACTTTTTAATAATTCTGAAATATCTTCTTCTTTGATTTCTGCACTCAATTTAACAACCGTTTCTTTCTTTGCTTTATATTCTGTTCCAATGTCTTCAAATAAAGAAATAAGGTCTCTGTCAAATAAACTTTTAATAATTTTTACAAATGAGCTCTTCGACTTCAGTTGGTTTTCTATGTCCGCAATTTTCAGTTTCTCTTTGCCTTTCAGTAAGTTTATTATCAGAATCTCTCTGTCGTCTAAATCCAGATTTTCATACTCCGCATTGGGTTGCAGGCAGATAAAAGATTCGCTAGCAATTCTCAATCCATTGGGCAATGCGGCAAGCATCACATCGCCTAATCCACACATATAATATTCGGCTATCCACTCCCAAAACTTCATTTGGCGGCTGCTAATCAGCGGATTGTTATCTATTATTGAAATAATATTAATGGCTTCATAAGTTTTTGGCGCTTGGTCGGTAATTTTATAAATAATACCTGTGTAAACTTTTCTGGCGCCAAAAGGCACAAAAACCCTTTTGCCTTCCATTGCTAATTCAAAAAACTCGGATGGCAAACGATAGGTAAATACTTTTTTTATGGGCAGAGGCAAAATAACCTCCGCATATAAAGCTTCGTTATTTTCAAAATTCAGATTCAAATGTTTTTTGGTTTAATACAATCTATTAATTCTCCTTTGTAAAGTTCAATTTTATTTTCAAAATTAAAAATGGCCATTCCGCCAGGTGATAGAGATTCGCAACCCTTTGCTGATAAAGCATTGGCGAGGGTGCTGATGCCAAAATTATGTCCAATCACCATGATGTTTTTGTATTCTTTTTCAAAGGGTTCAATGATATTTAAGATGTCTGAGGCGCTTGAATGGTATAGTTTTTCTATCGCAATCGATTTGTTTTTGAAAGAAATTAGCTTTGAAAAAAGTTCAAATGTTTCTGTGGTTCTATTTGCATTGCTATATAAAATAATTTCAGGGGCAATGTATTTTGTTTGAAAATAATTGGACACTTTGGACATGTCGTCTATTCCTTTTTCAATCAATCGTCTTTCAAAATCGGTCTGAAAAAAAGATATGGGTTCTGTTTTTGCGTGTCTAAATAAAAAAAGTTGCTTCATTTTTATTTACTTCTTATGAATTGAAAGCCAATTAAAATCCATCCTGTTATCATAGCAATGCCTCCAAAAGGTGCAATAATTCCGGTCTTTTTAAATGCTATTAAATTAGGGAAATAGGAGAGTGTAACGGCATAAAGGCTGATGCAAAAAACGATCATCCCAAAAAATGTTATTTTTAACAAAACAGGTTTTATATAAACTTTGGCATAATTTTTGTAGCTTGATACAACTATTAACGCTAAAGATTGGAAACCAAGATAATAATTTGATTTATTGAAAACACTTAAACCCTTTTCTGTTATTTTATTTTCCAATAAATGCGAACCAATTGCCCCAAAAGCGATGCTCAAGCTTATAAATAAAACACAAACACCCACTAATTTTAAATTTCTATCATCTGAAAACATTTTACAAAACTATATGAAAACAAACAATATTTCTAAAATTTTAATTCTTTTTGTGTCATTTGGCTTTTTTCAAGCAAATGCTCAAACTTTTCTTGGATTGCAGCAAAGCAACATGAGTGGCATTCACCAGGCGAGTTTAAACCCTGCAAATATTGCTGGTGCTAGACACAAATTGTATATCAATGGATTAACTTTTAATGCAGGTTTTAACAACAATTATTTATCATTAAATTTGCCCTTTCCTGCTTTAAATACACTAAGAGGCACTGTGCCAGCCCAATTCAAAAACGCTTCGGGCGGCCTTGCTTTTCAAGAGTCTTGGTTAAAGGAAAAACTAAATGGTGACCCAAAAAATTTTAATTTATATTTGCAAACCAGAACGCCTGGTATTTTATACAAAATTTCTAAAAAATGGAGTGTTGGATTAAGCTATAAAAACACATTTAGTTTTCAAATAAATGATGTTGCTCAGCCGCTTGCTAGATTGGCGCGCTATGGTGTAGATAGCTCAAATGGAACCGTTGCCTTTAGTGGGCCAAATAGTTTTAATGTTGGACAAACCTTTGGTGATAATGCTTTTTCTATAAATTTGAATGCTTTTGGCGAAATAGGAGGAACAATTGCGACAACAATTATAGACAATGATTTTATGGTTTTTAAAGTTGGTGCAACCCCCAAATTATTGATAGGCTATGCAACAGGATTTGTTAAAAACAATGGAATTGTAATTAAAGCCCCAGGTTCAGATTCTATCATTTTTGGAAAAACAGATGTTTTTTATGGTTACACAGACCCAAAAGTATTTCAAAATATAGGAACAGGCGCAATTAATTTGGATTTTCTAAAAAACAAAATACAAGGTACAGGTTTTGGATATGATTTAGGTGCTACTTTTGAATATAAACCTAAGGCAGCAAGTTTGTTAACAAGCAAAAAAAACAATTATTTATTTAAAGTGGGTTTAAGCCTTTTAGATGCAGGTTCTATTAGGTATAACAATATTAAAACAACAAAAATCAGAAACACAACTGGTGACAAAGTATTTAAATTAGATTCTAATTTTGCGCGCGCTTGGGGCGAAGGGCAGGAGCAAGGCATTAAATACTCTGATAGTGTTGTTCGAACAATATTTGCAATTGACACCACCACACAATCTATTTTTTCTAAAATGCCAACAACACTGAACCTTCAATTTGATTACAATGTTTTCAAATGGTTTTATGTAGGTGCTAATATTTCTCAAGATTTTAGAGGCAAACGCGCTATTGGCATGAGAAGACCATCCTACGCCACAATTATTCCTCGTTTTGAATCAAAACTATTTGAGTTTTCTATTCCAATGGGTTTAATGAACGATTATAAAACAGGGAGATTAGGATTTTTTACTCGTGTTGGGCCAGTGTTTATTGGGTCTGATAATATTATTGGACAATTGAAATCCAGCAACTTTTATGGCGCAGATTTCTATTTTGGCATAAGCACGGGCATTCCTTCCAAAAAAGCTAAGAAAAAATCTCAGTCTAACGAATAGTTGGTTTTGGTAAATAATAATTTTGATTAAAAATACCTAAATCTTGGTATTGGCATGCCTTTTTTTTTAATTTGATTTGCTGCATGATAAATTATTACAAAAATTCAAAAAACGGCTTTTTAATTATTGGCTTAGTGTTTCTTCTTTTTTTAGGTGCATGCGGTGTTAAAAAGAAAAGCGTTTCTTCAGATACAATAGATGTTATTAAGACTGACATTGTTACTAAACCTCAAATAGCAGAAATATCTATTGAAAGCAGAAAAGTGGAAGGTTCGGCCGAGGTTAGAAAAAAAGATTATTATCCAAATCCAAGAGAAGCTTGCATGAATTTGGCATTAAATGATGCAATGAAAAAAGGCAATTGCGACATTGTAGTCCGTCCAATGTATGAAATTGAGGAATCGGGTTCTTATATTTCGGTTAAGGTTTCTGGTTTTGCGGGTCATTACAAAAAATTCAGAGATTTGCAAGATTCAGACACAACAGCATTTAAAGTTTATGACAAAGTTGCCGCCAGTTTAAATAAAGCAACAATTATAGAAAAAGGAAAGAAAAGACACAGCACTGAAGGCAAAAGTGGGAAGTCTGGAAGGGGCGCTGTAAGGGGCGTTTTGCTTGGTTTAGGATTGCTATTGGGATTAATTGTGATTGCTAGTATTTGATATTAAACACATATAAAAACTATAAAAAAGCCGCATCTTTTTATTGAATGGGTGCAGCTTTTTTTGTTAATTTGCAGAAAATAGTTGCTTGCCTTTCTGTTGCCTAAAACGCCATAGGAAATGTAAAGCTAGGTTTTTCAAATTCAAATATTTTGAGTAAAAATATTGATTAAAAACATGTTTGAAGATGCCGTTGGGCTTTGTTCAATCAAGCAATAAGTTGGATTTTTAATATATTTATTAAAGTCAAAATAGTATTTTTTAAAAAAAGCAATATATTTGCGGCAATAATTTTATAAAAAATGAAAACAAATCAACTCAAATTTAGTCTATTATCATTGGTTTTAATGATTGGGACAGCAACTTTTTCGCAAGCTTTTAAAACCGGCAACACCATTATTTCTGTTGGTTATGGTGTGCCAAACTTAAATAAATCGTTTTTTAGAGTTTTTAATAATGAGCAAAATTTTAAAGTTACCGGCTATGGACCGATACACGCAAAAGTTGAATATGGTGTTTCGGATAGAATTGGCTTTGGTTTAAGTGTCAATCATGTTGGCGCAGGAATATCTTACACAGATGTTTCCAACAACAATAATTATAATTATAATTTA
>Ga0105050_10007146_pt1 | contig 13494 bp, 19 predicted proteins | sample FRY01_FD_78088 | JGI IMG/M metagenome (GOLD analysis project Ga0105050, IMG submission 78088) | Freshwater microbial communities from Lake Fryxell liftoff mats and glacier meltwater in Antarctica - FRY-01 | ecosystem: Environmental > Aquatic > Freshwater > Ice > Glacier meltwater ... | reverse complement strand
ATAGCTTGATAAAGTCTGCTCTCTTATCGGCTGTAATTACCTTTAAAGCTATTTTACCATCTACATAAGTTTCGCTTTCTGTTTTAAGCAATTCGGCAGCTGCCGCCTTATTGGCTTCATTGGTGGCTGTTAACACTTGTACAGATAGGTTTAAACCTGCAATGTGCTTAGCTACTTTTTCAATTTCTAACACGCCATCTTCGTCTGTTGCATCAGCGCTTAGTTTAATGGTCAGACCTGTTTGCACAGCTAAGGCAAGCAAAGCCAATTTAAATTTCTCGTTCATTTTGAATGGTTTTTTATGATCACTTTTAGTGTCTTGGATGGATAGGCAATAAGTTTTAGCCTCTTCGATGGAAAGCGCCACGCCCTTAGTATTGTATAATACCAATGCGCTACGGTTAGCAGGTACAGGCGTTAAAGAGATTTCTAATAGATCACTCTTTGTAATTACACCATCCTTTACAGATAAAGGTATAATACCAATGCTTGCACCTTTTAAAATATCCTGCTCTACTTTTGATGACATATTAATAGCCTCTGGGTCTATTTCATCAAAAACAGGTATTGCCGTCATATTTTCACCTACTATAGATAAGTCAGACCAAAGGCCCATCATCTTGTCGTAATTGTGATTAAGCAACATTACCGGGTTTAATAAAAAGTTCTGGGTTTGTATGCCAGCTGTAGCAACTGCAAAACCGTAAACATTCTTACTAGGATCAGATACCTTAAAAACCTTTGTGCTTTTCTTCATCTTTTGGCTTTTGCCTTTTATAAAGCTCAAAAGTGGGCGGTTTTTTTACGCTTACAAAACGGCTTTTGTATAGATTAGCGCCATGTTGTCATACTTATACGCCTTTTGTCAGTTCCTTACAAAAGGCATTAAAAAAGGGCGACCAAATGCCACACTTTTGTGTGGTAATAGCATTATATACATGGCCAAAGAGAAATTAAGCAACGACAGAAAGCGAGAGATAGCCCTCGACCTTTATCTCAATACCGATAAATCCCAAAAAGAGATTTGCGAGATCATCGGCTGGACCGAAAAGACATTTACATCTAATAAAGATAAAGGCGACTGGGAACTGCTTAAAGGTGCCAGCACCATTACCGCTCAAAATATAATAGGTAAACTTTATTTAAAACTAGAGGCTATTGTAAATGATAACAAGCTAGATGCCGATGCTTTAAGCAAGGTAGCTAAGGCTATAGAAATGCTATCTAATAAAAAGGTAACATTAAGCCAGCATATTAATTGCGCAAAAGAGTTTACCACCTGGGCGTTTGGCATTAAGCCAGAGCTGGCAAAAGAAATAAACAAACTGCAAAGCATGTTTATTACAGAAAGGGCCAGCCATGCCTAAGTTTTTACAATTCATATTTAACTTGTACCGTGGCGTACATCTTTATAATAGCGACTTATTTACAACCATACTACACGCCCGCCCGGTGGGTGCATTAAGTGGGTTGCCCTCAAAATCTTTATATATTAAAGGCACCACGCCATTTAAGAAATTTAAACGCAGGAGGGTTAAATAAATGGCAACCATTAGCAGAGAGCAATACAATAGCTGGAAATCCTTTTGCGAGCAGGTGCAGGCATCTACTACGGTTAATATTTTTGAAACTAAAGCAGAGCAGGAAACCCGCATAAAAAGAGCGGTAAAAGATTATAACTACTTTGTTAAAACCTATTTCCCCATTTATGCAGATGCAGATTGTGCCGATTTTCACATCAAAGCAGCCAATAAAATTGTACACGGCAAACGTGAGGTAGATGACCCTAACCTTATAGCTGTTTTAGAATGGCCACGGGAACATGCAAAATCTGTACATGCAGATATTTTAATACCCATGTGGATGTTAGCTAATAGTAAGCTTAACGGCATGATCCTTATGGGTAAAAATGAGGATGATGCCTGTGTGCTTTTGGGCGATATACAGGCACAGCTACAAAATAACCAGCTTTTTATTAACGATTTTGGCGCACAGTTTAACTTTGGCGACTGGCAAGATGGTGATTTTACCACTAAAGGTGGTGTAAGGTTTGCCGCTTTCGGGCGTGATCAATCGCCACGTGGTGCCCGTAAGGGAGAAAAACGCCCTAACTATGCCGTTTGTGATGATATTGATGATGACCAGATCGTTAACAATCAAAAAAGAGTAAGGCAAATAGTAGAACGCATTTTAGGCGCTTTGTTTTTTGCCCTGGAAACTAAAAAAGGAGGTACACTGGTGATAGCCGGCAACCGCATCCACGCTCAATCAATTTTGGCGCACATTGTAGGTGATACCAAACCCGGCGCACCTAAGCGTGAGGGCATCTACCATAGTAAAGTGTTTGCCATAGATCCCCAGACCGGCAAGCCAGCGTGGCACCAGCGTTACACCTTTGGCCAAATCATGAATAAGATTAAAAAGGTAGGCAACGCCATTGGTCGTAAAGAGTTTTTTCACGAAAACCATGTAGAGGGGTCTATTTTTAAAGACAGCCATTTTAACTGGATTAAAACACGCGACTTACACAAGTACCAAATCATGGTAGGCTACTTTGATCCATCCTTTGAAAACAATGCTAAATCAGATTTTAAAGCGGTAAGGGTTTGGGGTGGCTTAGCTACACCAAGTGGCGATTGGCAGCGCCATTGCCTAAAGTCTTTTGTACGCCGTACCGAGTTAACAAACGCCTTTGAGTTTATGAGCGATGTTAACGATAAGCTACCTATTGGCGTAGGTGTTTTGTGGTACGTAGAAAAACAGTTTTTTAACCGCCCTATTCAGGATGCTTTAAAAGCGCACAACGTTAAAAGAGCCAAACAAGGCAAACCAGCTTTGGTAGTTATTACTGATAATACCAGCAAAGAAAATAAGTACATCCGTATGGTGAAGATGGAACCATCATATACAAATGGCGAAATTTATTATAACCTAGACGAAATCCACAATCCAGACATGGTAGAGGGTAACAACCAGCTAAAAGGTATAGAGCCTGGCTACAACTCGCCAGATGATAGCCCAGATGCAGACCAAGGCGCATGGAATATTTTAGATAAACATAAACCAAATAACAATTGGCGGCCAATTATAGCCACCCCTAAAAAATCAACATGGTAGAAATAATTTATGGAATTTTAGCTAGTATATTTTCTGGCGGCTTACTGGTTTTAATTTACAAAACCATTTTTAGAACCAAGACAGAGGGCGATAGCGCCATTATTATGCTGGTGAAGCAACTGCAGGAAAACGTTAACTCTAATAACTTACAAATAAAGTCTTTAGAAACAGAGCTACACCTGTGGCGAAATAAATATTATACCGAGCTGGAAGAAAAAAACAAGCTTTTAGAAGAGATCAGAAAGTTAAGATCTGCACTGCAAAAATATAACGAGATAGAAGCTTCTAAAATAACTAAAAACTAAACTATGCCATTTTTAATAGAGGATGATTATAGCGTACAAATACGCACCGAGGTAAAAAGCATTATAGCGGTAAGCCCCGCAAGTCAGTTACTGGCAGAGCAAATGGCCGAAGAAGAAATGACAGGCTACCTACGCCCACGTGGTTATGATGTGCCTGCTATTTTTACAGCTGCAGGTGCTTTACGTAATCCGCTTATCATTATGTATATGATAGATATTGTATTGTACCATTTGTACAGCAACATCGCCACAAGGGCAATGCCTAAAACACGTGAGGATAGATACACCGCAGCCATAAGCTGGCTAGATAAGGTAAGAGATGGGAAACTAGACCCCGACTTGCCACGTGTAGCAGATCCCGAAGATGCCACCCCTAATATTAAACTAGGCTCTAATCCTAAATACGCTAAACGCTATTAAATCATGGCTAAAAGAAATACTCCGGTTATCCATACCGAAACCATTAATTTAAAAATGGACGCTAAAAATAGATCATTGTTAAAGACAGATCCTGCACAGGTGCTGGTGAACATGATAAAGCAGCAGCGTAGCCTTTACAGTAAAAACATAGGCGACTGGTTAGCAGCTAGGCAAGCGGCGCAAAACGTAGATTTCCCACAGCGTAACCGCCTGTATGATATTTATGAGGATTTAATACTGGATGAAACCGTACACGGCCACATTTACAATCACCGTATTTTACCAGTTAAAAACCGTGGCTTTAAAATAGTGGATAAAGACGGTAAAAAGGATGATGATAAAACCAAGCTATTGCAAAAGCGCTGGTTTGATTATTTTATTCAGTATGCTTTAGAAAGCAAGTTCTTTGGTTTCTCGCTGTGCTACTTTGAAGAAATGATTTTAAAGGATGGCATTAACCAGGTGCATGAGCTTTGCCTTATTCCACGTAAACACGTACTGCAGGAAAAAGGCTTTGTCTTAGTTTGGGAAAACGATTTTAAAGGGCAAAACTTTTACGAAGAGCCAATAAGCCACTATGTATTGCCAATAGGTAAAACAGATGATTTGGGCTTGCTTAATAAAGCAGTGCCTTTGTGGATCATGAAAAAACACGCCTGGCAAAACTGGGATGAGTTTGCCGAAATCTTCGGTATTCCGATCCGTATTGTTAAAACCGCAAGTGATGATCCCAGAGTAAGAGCAGAGATAGAAGCCTGGACACGTGACATGGGTAGTGCTGCCTATGGTATTTTTCCAGAGAATACTGATATTGATATTAAAGAAAACAGCAAAACAGATGCTTATAAGGTTTTCTATGAAATGATCAATACTGCTAATCAGGGTTTAGCTATTTTATTTAGCGGCCAAACCATGACCAGTATGGATGGCAGCAGTCGCAGCCAAGCAGAGGTACATGCAGACGTAGCTACAGAAATACGTAAGGATGATGAAAAGTTTATAACCTATGAGGTACATGAGCTTTTAGAACTATTACGTACCAAACATAATTACCCTTTTGATGAGGGCGATGTATTTGAGTGGGATGTACCAGAGGATGTAGCCGCTTTACTAAACGTTTACAAAGAAGTAAACCTAATGGGCTTTCAGCTAGACCCCGAAGAAGTGAGCAACCGTTTAGGCATTAAAATACTAGGCTTAAAAGTAGCCCCTGCAGCACCGGTAGATCCTAACAAAGAAGAGCCTAAGCTAACACCAGAAGAAGCAGCCAAAAAAGCAGCCGAAGAAGCAAAAGAGAATTTAAGCGTAGCCGAAATATTAAAGCTTCATGCCGATATAGCCAAAACTTATAGCCATCAAACTGCATAACACAAGCATCTTGATACTTGATACTAAATACTTGATTCTTTAAAACATGTGCATCAATTGCCAAATCATTACCCTATCCATCCCGCCATCTGGTTTAGATGCCGAGCTTTCACGTATAGCAAAACTAATACGTGAGGGTAAGCTAAGCCCAGGGCAAATAGACCCGGCTATGGTGCGTAAAATGGCTAAGCAATTAATGGCAGGCGTAAAGCAAGGTTATGGCACTGGCAAGCTAAATGCAGCAGAGAAAAGCTTTTTAGCACAAATAGAAAATAACGTTTACGTTTTTTCAGGCTTTAAAAATTACCATATGCTTAAAGAGGCATCTACACTATTAAATGATGGCGGTACTTTAAAGCCATTTAAAGACTTTTTAAACGATATAAAAGCAATAAACACCACCTATAACGAAGTTTATTTAAGTGCCGAGTATGGCAATGCTGTGGCTAGTATGCAGGCAGCCGCCACCTTTAATGATTTTTTAGAAAACGGCATTGATATGCTGCGCTTTCAAACTGCAGGTGATGACAGGGTGCGAACAGATCACGCCATTATGGATGGTACAACAGTTGCCATAGATGATCCTTTATTGGATAAATACTATACCCCGCTAGACTGGGGATGCCGTTGTGAGTGGATACCAGCAGTAGGCGAAAGCAGAAAGGTGACTACAGATTTACCCACCGTACCGCCAATGTTCCAAAATAACGTAGCTAAAACAGGAATACTCTTCCCGGATACACACCCTTATTTTAATGTGCCGCTAAGTATTGCAAAACAAGTTTTGACACAAGTAGATGATTTATTAAGCTAATAATGGGAATTATAAAGAGCAAAGCTGCAAAGCCTAACAAACTAATGACTAATTACCTAACAAACTAACAACCATGCCAAAAGGATTAGATTACATCATCAACATTAAAGATGGCAGCTTAAGCGGAGCTGCAAAAGCTAAAGCAGAGGTTTTAGGTTTAGACCGGGCGGTAGAGAAAACAGGTAAAAACATGTCTGGCTTAGGTAGCATAGCCCGTAACGTGGGCGGTGTTATTGCTGGCGCTATGGCTATTGGCGGTTTAATTAACATTGGTACAGATGCTTTAGCTTCTTACCAAGCTGGTTTTGTAAAGGCATCTGCACAGGTAAACTCGGCTATTATAAGTACCAATGGCGCAGCTGGCAGGAGTTTAGAACAAATGCGAGCGCAGGCAGACGATATAGAAAGCAAATCTTTATTTGATGATGCCGATATATTAACAGGCCAATCTTTACTGTTAACCTTTACCAATATTAAAGGTGCGGTGTTTGACCAAGCCATACCAGCCATTGCAGATATGGCACAACGCATGGCGGGCGATGGCCCGGCAGATTTAAAAGGCGCATCTATACAGGTAGGTAAAGCTTTAAATGATCCAATAAAAGGTATAACAGCCTTATCTCGTGTGGGTGTAAGTTTTACAGAACAGCAAAAAAGCCAAATCGAACAGATGGTTAAAATGGGTGATACTGCTGGCGCACAAAGTTTAATATTAAAAGAATTAAATACAGAGTTTGGTGGCTCGGCTGCTGCAGCCCGAAATGCTTTAGGTCCGCAAGGCGATTATGCCTATTTAATTGGCGAAACCAAAGAAGCTTTAGGCGCACTGATTAGTGATGGGCTTTCTGTAATATTACCTTATGTAAACAGCTTTGTTACTGGTTTAAAATCATCCTTAACCTGGATGAGCCAAAATAAAGAAATGCTTAAAGATGTAGCAATAGTTTTAGGCATTGTAGGCGGTTCTTACCTTTTATACCAAGGTTATTTGTATGCAACCACCATACCGCTTAAGTTAGTTACTGCAGGTCAGTTTTTATTAAACGCCGCCATGACAGCCAATCCAATTGGTATAATTGTAGTAGGTATAGGTTTATTAATTACTGGTTTATACATCGCTTATAAACGAAGTGAAACATTTAGAGCAGGTTTAGCAGGCATAGTCGGTGTAGCATCTATTTTGAGCGATGTTTTTATAGGGCTAGGTAAAACTATTTTAGGGGCTTTAACCTTTAACAAATCCATGTTTTTGGAGGGCGTTAAGCAATCCGTAACCGCAGCGCAGGAAATTGCCAGTGGCGGTTTAGGCAAAGCCTTTAATAGTGCTTTTGATAACAGCATAACAGAAAGCCGCAAAAAATCTGTAAACAACGAAAGTGCCGTTAAGGGCTTAACCGGAAAAGGTAAATCTATTGCTTTAGGTGGCGATGGCTTACCAGGAACTGCTGCAGCTGGCGATAGCGCCACAACCTTAAGCAGCAGCAAGCAAGTTCGTAACGTAAATGTAACCATTGCCAAGCTTGTAGAAAACTTAACCGTAAACACCACCAATTTACAAGGCACTGGCAGTGCAGATATTAAGCGTATGATTACCGAAATATTAACCGGTGCCGTACATGATAGTGAGCTGGCTTTAAGCTAGATTTTAAGACAAAAGTATCAAGTATCAAGATCCATTACAGTCTTGATACTTGATACTAAATACTTGATACTAAAACAATGATTAACAAACACGCCCAAGACTTTGACGATTTACTAAAAGGCTACCAGCCCTTTAAAGTACGTATGATCCAGCAAGCAGCAGGTATAGCTTTAGCGTTTTTTAAAACAAGTTTTGTTAACCAAGGCTTTACAGATAGCACTTTGCAAAAATGGCCGTCTCGCAAAGGTGGCGCTAGAAACAAAGGCCGAGCGACTTTAATAGATAGAGGTATTTTAAAACGAAGTATCAGAATTAAAAGCAGTACCATTACTGGTGCCACCATTGGTATAGATCCCGCTATTAAATATGCAGAGATACACAACTTTGGCGGTACCATACCATTAACTCCAAAAATGCGCCGCTTCTTTTGGGCCATGTTTTATAAATTTGGTGGCGGCAACAAACGCACCGCAAATAATGAACAAGCTTTGTTTTGGCGTAACCTAGCATTAAGTAAAAATAGCGAAATCACGATACCCAAAAGGCAATTTATAGGCGATAGCCGTACTTTAGATAAAAAGGTTTTCGCTTACGTAACACAAGAGCTTGGCAAATTTTTGAAAGTATGATAAAAGAGATTTTAGGAGCAATTAAAAACACTATGATGTTCTTTTTGCCTTGCAAGCATAAATGGGTTTATATCAATACTAATAAAAGGATTTGTAAGTCTTGTATGAGGGAACAATTTAAACAACAGTTACCAGCACAATGGCCAGCAATTCCAAAAGTAAAATGGACTAGCTAACCACAACGCTAAGAACCTAAAACCTACAACTTAAAACCTACAACTTAAAAAAAATGAGCATCAAAAAAGACATATTTAAAGCCATAGGCACACACTTAATGGCAACCTTACAAAACATGCCAGGCTTACCAAACTTGGCGCACTATGATAAGCAAATGGGTCAGTTTACTAGCCCAGAGCTGGCGCTTGTTTTACCGCTGCCATGTGTATTAATAGAGTTTGGAAATTTTAATTGGGAAACCATAGGCAGAAACAACCAAAAAGGCGAGGGGGTAATTAGTTTTAGCGTTTACTTTGAAAACTACGCTAACAGTTTTACAGGCTCTCTTAACCAAGATATTGCTTTGCAATTTTTTGAATTTACCGAGGCTGTACATGTAGCCTTACAAGGCTACGGTTTAGATTTTATGGCGCCACTTAACCGCATTGGCGATGCCGAAGATACCGAACAAGACATGATCATCATGAGCGTTATAAATTACCAAACCACCATAAAAGATTTAACTACAGATACACGCCGTAGCTTTATAGATATAGACCCAGGTATTAACGTGGAATATAAAAAAGAAAGCAGCCGACCACCAGTAGTGCCACCAGATGATTTTATTTTATAACCTGTTTGCTAATACCAGCAAAATGCTATAAAACAAAAAAAGCCCCCGAATTTCGGGGGCTTTTGTGTTACCAGTGGACTACTTTTCAATCATCCGTTGCCCGCTAAAAAGCGAGGTTCTTTCTTTGAATTAACCGGTAAGGTTTTTAATTGATAATTACATCTATTACATGCCAATTATTCCAATCGTCAACATCACCACCAACATATTTTAACTGTGCATCAAAATTAGACCTAATCAGAACACCGTAAGAATTTTGACTATCTACATACGATTTAACACTATAAATGCTATCTGTCATACCTCCAACAAATACAGCTTCATTACTGTACGGAAATTTTGCGGTGCTAGGTGATTTAATATTGTTTTTTACCGCCCGCTGGGCAACCACATAAAGCTTTATATTATTAACTTCTTTCGGTTTTTCGATTTCTACTGCTTTTTCACTTTTTTTATCAAACCCCCAGTTTATCCTGGTTGCAATATTCAATAAAATTACAAAGGCAATAAACCACCCTATGTATTTCCAAATTTTAGATTTGCTTTTTTCCATTATTTAAAACTTTCTAATTCCTTTACCGCATCCTCACTGCCAGCTGCAGCTGCGTTTTGTAAATATGTTTTTGCCTCTATGGTAATGGCTTTCCTTTGTGCAGGTGTTAAATTATTTGCCAAGGCTTTCTTAGACATTAAACCTAAATAGTAATTGCTGGCTTGATCTTTAGGATCTAACTTTAGAGCTTTTTGAAAATAATTTTCAGCCAGTGCATCAGTATTTTGAATATTTAGATAGCAGAAACCCAAACGGCGCAAAGTAACTACATTGTCTGGTTGCTCTTTTAAGCGTAACTGATAGGCCTCTGCTGCTTTAACATATTCTTTAGCATACATTAAAGTATCTGCATTTTGCGCTCTTACTCCAAAAGTTATAAACGCCAAAGAAATGATGATAAGTAATTTTTTCATGATTTTTTAAATATAGAATTGCCCTTTTTGTACAGCTATTTTTTTTCCCTCATTTATTTTCGTCTCGGTCTGTTTCGCCTGATCTTCATTATCAAACAAATAGTCAACACGGGTTTGATATGAATAATTAACCGAAACAATCCACTTACTACTTTCGGGATTTTCTTCATCTTTTGGATAAATACGTAAAGTATATAAAAGCGGAAACTTCTTTATAATATTCTGGGATTCAAAATAAATTATTATAAATTTTACGGTCTTAAAAATACACCAACCTATTATTTTACTATCAACTAAATCATCTATTTTGCATAGCATAGATTGTGTTATTACTGCGCCTGTTATTTTACTTTTTTTTAGTATTACATCCATATTTCATTATTTGAATTTGTAAGTTATAAAATTGCAGTTAAAGTTAAAAATATATAAAAATATACATCATTAATAATTAATTTATTTCAAAGATATTTGTTTTAAACTCATTTACAATCTCATCCAAAAACCTGCGTCCTTTTGCTTTAGATGGCATCATCATGGTTTGCCCTATTGTTTTTTCTAAATCTACATAGGTTTTAAAAAGTATTGGATTTAATTTACTAGCTGTATATAAATCTCTCTCGCTTGCCATTATACAAAAACAGCAGCTTAATCTACTCATGCCTTTACCGTAAGCCCAGTGTGGCAGCTCGTTATGCGCTGCAATAATTTCAAAAATCTCTGCCGTTAATAAGTCGTGTATTGGTAACCAATCGTAAAATGTACGTTTTAAGTTTGTTTCTGTTTTATTGATTTTAAATGATAACTGTTTTGCCCTATTTGCACTCTCCTGCGCTCTTAAACCCATACAATTAACTACAATATTAAATCCATACTCATTGCAATATTGTCTAATTTTTTTATTTATGGGTCCTCTTTTTAAATCAGAGGTACACTGCCTGTATTTTGGTGATGGAAACATACCACGCTCTGCCACCATTTGTAAAAGAGTTCTTCTAGCCTTAACCACAAATAACTTATGATTTGTTGTAACTTTTATATGATCTAAAGTCCCTGGCCATTCTACCTCTCCTAAATCCGCATGTATAATAATCAATTGCTGTTTTGGTATAATTTGCTTTAGGTACAGGTATAACACCTGGCTGTCTTTACCTGCGCTGTGGTTGCATACAAATAAAGCACCATTATCTATCAACTGTTTTATATTCATACTACAACCTCCACTTTCTCCCATTTACCACCACGCCCCGGATTATCCCTAAACCGGTAACCTGCTGCTCTAAGGGCTGCGTAATATTCTTTTCGCTTATCATCTGTAAGCATGTTATTATAACCAGCATCAAAAGGGATAGGCCAGTTTGTTTTTTTCTCTAATGCTTGTGGGTTTTTGTAAAGCAGACGTACCTCGTTTATTTTGCCAATAAAATTAGATATGCTTTTAGGGTGCAAATACCACTCGGTGCTTTGCATGTAAATATTAAGCAGAGGCAGATAGTCGGTTGCGCTAATGGGTAGGTTTTTTAGTTTGCCACCATCTTGTTTGGTGGCGCTGTAGTTTATATGATATGCTGTTTTGTAGGCTGCACAAAATAGAGCTACTCGGTTGTGTGTAGAGACAAGCTCTACATTGGGTGGCTCTTGCTCTTCTATATCTGTAGTGGTAATAGTAAGGTTTAGTTTCTCTAGTGCTTTTAAACTTAGCTTGCTGTGGTTGCTGCTTATAATGCTGCCAAGATGATACCATTGCTCGTCATTTAAACCGGGTTTAACTTCTATTAAAATGCTTTTTAAATGGCCATCTATGTAGGTAATTAATAAAAAGCCATTTAATTTGCTGCTGGTAAGTTTGTAACGTATTCTATCCATTTTGTAACGGTAAAAGTGTTTGTGTTTTAGCAGCTTCTTTACGCTGTGCTAAGATGATACGGTACACGCTTTCTGGCAGTAGGTAATATTTTTCTCCCAGCTGATCCCATATTGCCTCTTCACGCATCATTTTTATAAAGAAAAGGTCCTGGTAATCTTCGTAAATGTTTTTGTTACGGCGGTTAATAGGTTTTTTATCTTTCATGCTGTTTAGTTTGTTAGGTGGTTAGGTTGTTAGTTAATGAGGCGGTTAGTTAATGAGGTGGTTAGGCTTTGCAAGTGTACTGGTGTTTTTTACTTATAACTTATAACCTATAACCTAAAAATTATAACCTATAACTTAAAACCTATCACCTATCACCTAAAACCTATCACCCAAAACTTAAAACCCAAAAATTACAGCTTCTTTACAAAATGCTCGGCTGCTTTTTCAAACTGCGTAATAAGCAAGGCCAGTTCTTTTGGAGCGTAATCATTTAAAGGTTTTTTAAGGTAGCCACGTTCTATACAAAACGTATTTACACGCATCATATCTATTTTACCATCTGGCAGCTCCCAGCGCATTTGGTGAGCAAAGGCTATACACTTTTTACGCATCACATCGGCTTTGTCTATCTTTTTAAAATGCTCTTCTAATGCGTTAATAATTTTATTAACCTCTGCCAAGTGCAATTCTTTAGTGCTTTCTGTGCGCCCTTGGCTATACTCATAAGCCCAGCGGTGGCGGTGACCTTGCAAACCGTGTTTGGTAAGCAAAGCCATCATGTGTCTAAATTTTGGGTTTTTGGTAATCATGGTGTTTTTTGTAACTCTTCGTAAAAAACTGTTATACCTAAGGTTAAAGCTATATCTCGCTCTTTTTTTGCGCCATCACTGCTTCTCCAGTCTTTTTGCATGTAAATAAAATCGCACATAGGCAAAATGGCTATACATAGTTTCATGGCTTGCTTCCAGTCGCAATCTGGTTTAATATGTGTGCTTGGGTTAAAGCAAGCCGTTCCTTTTTGTATCATTTGGGCTTCGGTAATGGCAAACTTTAGTTTTACCTCCTCTGGCGTTAAACCAGTTACCTTACCACTGATATAGCAAAACACCCAATCTTTATTATTTGCCATTGTTTTGCTTACTGCAGCTACTATATCTCTAATTTCTTGGTTTGTCATGGCGGGTATCTATTTTAGGTATTGTTTTGCAGCGCCTAACTTGGTGTTTAGGTAAAGGCCATCATTAAAGCCTCTGTCATAAGCGTAGTCGCAAGCACCTAGTGCCATTACTGCTATAATCACAATGATAATAAGTGCCAAAGTGATGATTAAACTAATTTGATAAGATTTAGTGTAAGACATAATTTTATTGATTTAAAAGGTTTTCTGATTGAAAATATTTAGACTCTTTAGAACCGGTAAACTTCATATATATAACTTCTACCCTTGCGCTATCTACAATCACAGCGGCTACTTCTGCAATTGCAGTGGCTCTTTTAATTTCCATTGGTTCTTCTTGGTCTTGCAATGCCTCTAAGGTTGCAAAGAGGTGATCCCGTAGATCACTCATTTTATTTCTCGCCATTTTTTCTAATT
>Ga0105050_10007139_pt1 | contig 13504 bp, 9 predicted proteins | sample FRY01_FD_78088 | JGI IMG/M metagenome (GOLD analysis project Ga0105050, IMG submission 78088) | Freshwater microbial communities from Lake Fryxell liftoff mats and glacier meltwater in Antarctica - FRY-01 | ecosystem: Environmental > Aquatic > Freshwater > Ice > Glacier meltwater ... | reverse complement strand
TTGTTTTTGATGATAATTAACACCGCCAAAGTAGGTGCCAATCCAAACTCCATTTTCTTTATCTATTGTAATAGAATATGCTGCATTATCTGATATAGCATAAGGGTCATTATAACTTTTATGTAAATTTCTCGCCTTTTTATCTTTTAAATTATAGATAAAAATACCGGACTCACTCGCTATCCATAATTCGTTTTGATTACTCTTTTTAAACTGTCTTACAAAAATAGGTTTTGATGCATCTAAATTGAAAGGCCTTGTGCGATGCGTATCAATATCATACTTAAAAACACCATCTCCTTTGGTTCCTAATAACACGGTATTAGTATCTAAAGAGTAAATAACTGTAATTGAAAACATATTATTGGGTAACTGCACTTCAATTTTCTCAAAATTTAACGTGGCTTCAGAATAGCGATACAAAGCATCGTTTGAAGAAACCCAAATTACTCCTTTACTGTCACAAGTTATAGAAGTAGCTGCAAATGAATTTTTGCCATTAAACAATGTAGTTTCCTTACTGTCAACATTATACTTTACTAAAGATCCAGAAGAAATAAACCATAAATTACCTATTAGATCATTGTTTATCTCATTAACTCTGTTGTTAAGTGCTTCGTTTAAAATTGAAAAACTATCAAGTTTTTTATCATACAAATAAATGCCTTTGTCAGTGCCTACCCATATATAGTTTTTATATTCATGCAAAGATTGTATGTAATTACTGCCTAATGTGGTCTTGGGATTTATTCCACTGCGAAATGTTTTAAAGCGATAACCATCAAATCTATTAAGTCCATCTTTAGTACCAAACCATAAAAAGCCATCACTATCCTGAATTGACGATAAAACAGTATTGTTAGACAAGCCATCTTCAACTTTGTAATGCTTGAAATAATATTCTTGACAAAAAGATGTAGTTGAAAAAAACAACAAACTTATTAATAAGATTATTTTTAAAACATTCTTCATATTATTTTTTGTTAAATATTTATGTAAAAATACATTTTCATTTTGTTTCATATCGTTCCATTTAGCTCCAAAACAGAAACTATACCTCTATTTTATCACTATTTGAATGATTTGAACAAAACAATGAAACGAAATGACAATTTTATTAGCATGGGAATATTCTAATTTGGTAAACAATTAAAATGATAATTTTTTACGGTTTAAATTTCGACATTAGTATAAAAAGGCCTAATATTTTAAGTTAAGTAAAATTTAATACAATTGTTACTTACATCAGCGCAGCGCAATATTAGTTATTTTTGAACAATGCAAAATTGAAAATCTTTTAATTTTTTTATTTTAAATTATCTAAACCAAATTAAAAACCAACTCAAAAATGAAAATCAATGAAAACATTTATTAAAAAAGTACTTAAAAAAGAACTGATTTTACTCTTTACATGTTTCTTATTTGCACAGTATTCTTTTGCGCAAGAACTAAATATTAAAGGAAAAATTATTTCCGTAGAAGATGGAAGTCCAATTCCGTTTGCTAGTGTTTTGATTAAAGGAACAAAATTAGGAGCTGTAACGGATCTAGATGGCGGTTTCAGTATCACAGTTCCAACTAATGCAACTTTAGTCTTTAGTTATGTTGGTTACAAAACGGTCGAAAAACCGATAAGTAACAATGAATTTATTACAATTTCACTTCAGGAAGATTTATCAAATTTAGATGAAGTAATAGTGATTGGATACCAAACTGTTAAAAGACGAGATTTAACGGGAGCTACTTCTTTAATTGATCCTAAAAAATCTAATAAAATTATCAGTAATTCTTTCGCCGAATCAATTCAAGGACTAGCTTCGGGTGTTACCGTTAGAAATGGAGGTCAACCTGGTCAAAATTCTCAAATTGAAATTAGAGGAGCAGCAAGTTTTGTTAACTCTAACCCTCTTTATATTATTGATGGAATGATTGCCGACGCCAATGCAACAATAAACAATAATGATATTGAATCAATTCAAATTTTAAAAGATGCATCTGCCGCTGCTATTTATGGATCTAGGGCTGCAAACGGGGTAATAATTATTACTACTAAATCCGGAAAAAAGGGGCCGATTAAATTGTCTATTTCATCTGTAACTGGAATTCAAGAAATTCCAAAAACTTGGGATTTAATGAATAATACCGCATTTGCCGAAATGCAAAGAACAAGTTATACTAACTCAGGGTTAACTCCTCCTTCTTCAGTAGGATCAAACTTTAATCCTAATGTAAATACAAATTGGCAAGATGAAATACTCAGAACTGGAAACACGTTGGATTTAAATATTTCTGCCTCAGGAGGTGGAGAAAATTCATCCTATTTTCTTTCTGGCAGCCATTTTGAAAATAAAGGGGTGGTAATTGGGCGTTCATTTCAAAGATCTTCTTTTAGAATAAATACTGAATTTAAAAGAGGAAAAGTAACAATTGGAGAAAATATTGTATTTACAAACTCCAATATAAAACAACCATTAGGTTCTTTTGATACTGGAAATCCATTTTTCGATATGGCCATTATGTTGCCTACCATACCTGTAAGTGGGGATGAATTTATTGATTCTAGCAATCCAGGAGGATGGGGAATTGGAACTGTAAACGCAGTGTCTTATGCTAAAAACCAAGTTGCTGTTACTGATTTATTACGCGAAAAAATAAATTTCGCTAAAATTGTTGGGAATGCATTTGTAAAAGTTGATATTTTAGAAGGGCTTAGCTATAAATTTAATACTGGAATTGAAGCAAGTTTTGATTTTTCTAAAGGCATTAGACGTACTGGTGTTACTCAATTTAATGCCGCTCAAAGACCGAGTTTTATTGCTGACAATAGAGCTAGATATGCAAGTTTTCTGATGGAGCACACACTAAACTTTAACAAAAGTTTCGGTAGTCATAACTTTAATGGTGTTGTTGGTATTTCAGACCAACGCACTAGAAGGGATTTTTCTCTTGCTTTAAGAAGTAATATTACTGAAATAGGAGATCAAATTTTCACTGAGATAAACTCAACAACGGGAACCTCAATTAGTGAGGGAGCAATTACAGATGATTTCAGAACTTTTGGGTATTTAGGACGACTAAATTATGATTATAAAAATAAATATTATTTAACCTTAACAGGAAGAATTGATGAAGATAGCCGTTTTAGTAAAGCTAATAGAACAGGGGTTTTTCCATCAATTGCTGGTTCATGGAGAATTAGCAAGGAAGACTTTTTTAAAGTTTCTTGGATAAATGATTTAAAAGTAAATGCTTCTTACGGTGAGTTAGGTATAGTGACTTTGGGCTCTTTTGATTGGCAAGGAACTATAAATAATAATACCAGAGCTATTTTAGGAGATGTTCCACAAGTAGGTTCTTATCAGGCTAAATTAGTTAACCCAGAATTAAAATGGGAAAATCGTAAAACTCAAAATTTTGGTTTAGAAACCTCTCTGTTTGATAATAGCATAAAGTTTTCATTTGCTTATTATAATTCGCTTTCACAAGATGCTTTAGTTACTAATTTACCGATTGCTTTATACTTAGGAAATTTAGGAGGCAGTCCTCCTGTTAACGCTGGATCTATTAGAAATACTGGATTCGAATTAGATGCTTCTTATAAAAACCAAATTAATAGTTTAAAATGGAATGTAGGCTTCAATTTAACAACAATTAAGAATCGTGTTGAAGCAGTTGGTAATAGAGGTGAAGGAATAGATTACATACAAACTGGGTTAACCAGATCAAAAGTAGGGCAACCATTAGGACAATGGTATCTATTAAAAACAGATGGTATTTTTCAAAACCAAGCAGAAATCGGTGCACATTCTCTAAATGGAAACGCTATTCAGCCGTTTGCAAAACCTGGAGACATTAAATTCATTGATATCAATGGAGACGGAAAAATTACTGATGAAGATAGAACTTTTAGTGGCGCTTCCCCTTGGCCAACGTTACAAACTGGTTTACAACTTGGGTTTGAGTATAAAAACTTTGATTTGAGTATGCAGTTTGTAGGCATCTTTGGTTACAAATTATTTAATAGTGTGAGAAGAGAATTAGATTCTTATCAAAACACCAACTTTAGAAGTGATATAAGTCCTTGGACTGTAACTAATACAAACACTAATGATACCAGAATCGGTATAGCTACTGGTGACCAAGGATTGGTAGATAATGCTAGGTTTAGTTCAGACAGATGGCTAGAAGATGGATCGTATGTAAGATTAAGAAACGTACAATTTGGGTATAATTTTGATGATGCCTTTATAAACAAAGTAGGAATGTCTAAATTAAGGATATATGCAAGTGGTCAAAATTTATTTACCTTAACAAAGTATTCAGGATTAGACCCAGATGTACAAGGAAATGGAATTTTGGAAAGAGGAGTAGATAATGGAAATTGGCCTTCAAGCAGAATACTTTCAATAGGTTTAAACGTAGAATTTTAAAAATTAAAACATCATGAAGAAAATAATAATATTAATTGTAATAACAATAGGATTTTATTCTTGCACTAATGAGCTAGATATAAAAAATCCAAACGAACTTACTAACGAAAGTTTTTGGAAAAGTGAATCCGATGCTATTAAAGGAATAAATTCCTGTTACAGCACCTTACACCGAGGCGGATTTTCCAGGTGGCAACTTATGGCATATGACCTACGCTCTGATGTTGGAGCAAGCTTCAGCCCATGGAGTGAACTTGCAAATGCTATGAATAATTTCATACAACCAGATTCTAACTTCGGACCCCTTACAGATGTGTATTTTGATAATTATGTAGGTGTTTTTAGAGCTAATCAGGTAATAGCTAATATTCCCAACATACAAATGAATGAAGATTTAAAATCAAGAATTTTAGGCGAAGCTTATTTCTTTAGAGGTATGCACTATTACCATTTAGCCAGCTTATGGGGTAATGTCGCATTGCAATTGAACACTTCAAAACCTACAGATTTACCAAAAACTTCATCAGAAGCTGAAGTTTGGACTCAGGTTATAAATGATTTAAAAGAGGCTGCAAAAAGATTACCACAAACCTATAGTAATTCAAATGATAAAGGAAGAATAACTAAAGGAGGGGCTTCTGCTTTATTAGGAAAAGCATACATGCAGATTAAAGATTATCCTAATGCCAAAATAGCTTTAGACTATTTTATAACAGGCGAAGGTGCTAGTATTTACGCCTTGGTTTCTGATTATTCTGATAATTTTAAAGTGACTTCAGAATTTAATAAAGAATCTGTTATTGAATGGAGTTATATTGAAAACCCAACAGAAGGAACTGATAATGATGTTGACACTCCTAACCACAACTTTGGCACATCTATAGGACAATTTTATGCTCCACCAGGTATAGGATTTAGTGATGGTGACGCTTTAAGATGGGCAGTAGGCGAATTTGAAATTGAAAAAACTACTTCAAATCAAAGGGATCCAAGATTAGCAGCCACATATCTTTACAATTTTACAAATATAGCAGGATCATCCGCTACAATGGTATATGGTCTTACATGGGAGCAGCGTTACGGCACATCAAACAATCGCGTATTTTTTAGAAAGTTTCTTCATGATCATACAAGAAATTATGAAGGTTTTAGAGGAATAAACAATTATAGATTTATAAGATTTGCAGATGTTTTACTTATGTATGCAGAATGTTTAAATGCAAGCGGAAGTACAACCAGTGCATACCAATATGTAAACAGGGTAAGATCTAGAGTTGGACTAGCTAATTTGCCAACAGGATTGTTACAGCCAGCATTTTTAACCCAAATAAAACATGAGCGCCTTTTAGAATTAACTGGAGAAGGGCATCGTTTTAATGATTTAAAAAGATGGGGTGATTTAGGTCCCGCCTTACGTACAAAAGACCCTGGTTTCAATAATTTTAAGATTGGTAAAGATGAATTGTTGCCAATACCTCAAAGAGATTTAGATATAAACCCAAACATGAAGCAAAATCCAGAATGGTAGTTTTAAAAGACATAATAAACAAAATTAATAAAGTTGGTTTTGCTTTTGCACTACTGCTATGCATATCTCTGGCTTCCTGTGTGGCTTGCAGTGATAGTAGCAAAAGTGGTACAAATATCCCCCCTGTTATTGACCCGCCAATTGGTACAAGTACTTTTAGAAATCCAATTTTAAATTTGGGTCCAGATCCGTGGGTTGTAAAAAATGGCAATGAATATTTTGTAACCTTTACTACGGGTAATAATATTACTTTGTTAAGGACTAGTAAAATGTCTGATCTGAAAAATGCTGTAAAAAAAGTGATTTGGATTCCTCCTGCTACAGGTTTTAATTCCAAAGAAATTTGGGCACCAGAATTACATAGAATAAATGACAAATGGTATGTCTATTATGCTGCTAGCGATGGCAATAATGTAAACCATAGAATGTGGGTATTAGAAAACACCTCAACGGATCCATTTACAGGAGTTTGGCACGATAAAGGGGAATTAAAACTACCTGACAATAAATGGGCTATAGACGGTTCTCCGTTCGAAATAAGTGGCAAGTTGTATTTTATTTGGTCTGGTTGGGAAGGAGATGTTAATATACGTCAGAATATTTATATAGCCAAAATGGAAAACCCGCTAAGTGTTATTGGACAGAGAGTATGCTTATTAAAACCCGCAAATTCATGGGAAATTAACAACACAAACCCTCAAGTTGCAGAGGGACCACAGTTTTTCTTGAAAAACGATAAAGCGTTTGTTTTCTATTCTGCTGGCGCTTGTTGGACAGATGGATATAGCATTGGTGCAATCTCTATGGAATCAATATCTGATCCTATAAATATCAATTCTTGGAAAAGATTAGACGCAAATCCCCTATTTGTTTCTAACTCTGCTGGCAACGCCTTTGGACCAGGACATAACTCGTTTTTTAAATCCCTAGACGGCAATGAAGATTGGATTCTTTATCATGCTAACCCTCAACCAGCACAGGGTTGTGGAGATAATAGAAGTATAAGAATGCAAAAAATCTCTTGGGATAGTAATGGATTACCCGTTTTAGGTATGCCAGAATCTTTAAATAAAAATATAGTAAAGCCCGGTGGGGAATAAGATTGGTTTTGTTTTAGTTAGTAAGTTACTACTGGTGTTCCTTATACACCAGTAGTATTTTTAAAGAACAGTAACGCTTTTAATAAATAAATTAATAATAAATGAAAAATTATTTTACAATACTTACTATGATTTTAATAGTAAGCTCCGGATTTTCTCAAAAAAAAGACATAAAAATAAATAAATGGTCTATTGAAAAAGCTACGAAATGGTACAGTGGAAATCAATGGATTGTCGGTGCCAATTTTGTTCCTAGTACAGCAATAAATCAGTTAGAAATGTGGCAAGAGAACACTTTTGATTATACAACAATAAATACTGAGTTAAAATATGCTCAAGACATAGGATTCAACACTATGCGTGTCTATCTACATAGTTTAGCTTATAAAGCAGATCCAAAAGGTTTTAAAAAACGCGTAAACAAATATTTAGAAGCTGCCAATCAGCACAAAATAAAAACCATCTTTGTGATTTTTGATGACGTTTGGGATAAATCTCCTAAAATTGGAAAACAACCAGAACCAAAACCAGGCACTCATAATTCTGGATGGGTGCAAGACCCTGGAGATCCTGCATCACGAGAAGTTAGTAATTTTCCAGAATTAGAAATTTATGTTAAAGACATAGTTGGTACATTCAAAGATGATAAACGTATTTTGATGTGGGATTTGTACAATGAACCAGGTAACTCTGATAAATTTAGTTCTTCGGTTCCTTTATTAAAAAAAGTGTTTCTTTGGGCAAGAGAGGTAAATCCGAGTCAGCCATTAACTGCTGGAATTTGGCAGTGGAGTAAAAATTTTCAGGAACTTAATGTGATTCAAGCCTTGAATTCGGATATTATTACCTATCATCATTATGGAGAACCTAAAGATCACGAACTCGTTATTAATTTGCTTAAAACTCATGGAAGACCAATGATTTGTACAGAATTTATGGCAAGAACACGAAATAGTAGATTTTCAAATATTTTACCTCTATTAAAAGACGAAAAAATTGGTGCAATCAATTGGGGTTTAGTTGCTGGAAAATCAAATACCATATACGAATGGGATAAACCTGTTGTGAATGGAGAAGAACCTGTTGAATGGTTTCATGATGTGTTTAGAAAAGACGGATCTCCATACAAACAAGACGAAGTTGATTTAATAAAAAAATTAACCTCGAAAAATTGATAGCATCAAGCTATCGAATAAGTTTCTAATGTATGAAACGTCATCTTTTTTGCAAGACTTCAATTTAAAAGAGTTTATAATGATGTAAGTTGCTTCATATAAACTACAAAAAACAAATAAAGGTGTAAATGAGACAGTAATCGGCTCTAAAAGGATCACTTTTAAAACCTATTAAATCTAAAACTTGGGGTTTCTTTTATGCTAAATAATTAAGACGGCACTTTTTATCATCTTATTACAAAAACGGGACATAATAGCGTGTAACAACTAGATGAAATCGAAAAATGTTTTGCGTTTATCATTGAGGACTTCTAAAAACAGGGCAAGAACTTGTATTCTTTTTCGATGAATTGGAAATCGTTAAGGATGAAACTCTAAAAGTATATTTCCCCATCGCAGAAATACAAAAAATAGCAACAATCAAAATAAAATATAGATTAAGCGCCAAGACATAATTTGTTTTTTAAATCGCCAAATGGGAAAGAATAACGGGTATCGTAGTATGCAAATTCTAACTCAGGAGATGGTTGTGGTGGAAAAAGAACGCCAAGAATGCAAAAAATAATGTGGAACGAAAATGATTCGCCAGTTATGGTAAATCTGTTCCTGACGGATAGCATTAGATGTTCCAGCAGAATAGCAATAAAATTATAGTAGTTATGAAAAAGATTAAAATGTTAACAGCTCTTTGTTTTTGCTTAATACTTCAAACTTCTTGCAAAAAAAAAGAAGAAATTACTCCAATTAAAAAAAAGGAAATAACGCAAACGGCTTCAACTACATTAGAAGACAATAACTTTGAAACGACTATTGATGGTAAAGCTGTTCATTTATATCGGATAGAAAACAATGATATCAAAGCCGCTTTTACAAATTATGGTGGCCGTCTGGTAAGTCTATTAGTACGTGATAAAAACAATCAATTTGTAGATGTTGTTGTGGGGATGAGCAGTACTAAGGGTTTTAAAGAGTCTACAGAACCTTATTTTGGTGCTACAATTGGTCGTGTAGGAAATCGTATAGCTAAAGGGAAATTCACTTTGGACGGAAAAACCTATGCAATACCAATAAATAATGATGTAAATACACTTCATGGAGGAACAAAAGGATATCAAGATGTAGTTTGGGATGGGGAGAAAACTAATGATCAAACTTTAGTATTTACTTATCTTTCTCCAGATATGGAAATGGGTTTTCCGGGAAATTTAAAAGTAAAAGTAACCTACAGCATTACTGCTGACAATAGTGTGAAAATGGATTATGAAGCCACTACTGATAAACCAACGGTTGTGAACTTAACCAATCACGCTTTTTTTAATTTAAATGGTGAAGGTAGCGGAAGTATCTTGAACCATATTGTTCAATTTAATGCGAATCAATATACTCCTGTTGACGCTGGATTAATTCCTACTGGAGAAATAACAGCAGTAAAGGGTACGCCTTTTGATTTTACAACACCTCACACTATTGGGGAACGCATAGCGGTTAAGAATGAGCAATTAAAAAACGGGGGTGGCTACGATCATAATTTTGTAATCAATAAAGCGGAGCAAAATATAATGAATTATGTAGGATCAGTTACTGGTGATGTATCAGGAATTGTGATGGATGTATATACTGAAGAACCAGGATTTCAGTTTTATAGCGGTAATTTTATGCAAAGTAAAAACACGTTTAAATCAGGAGCCAAAGATGATTACAGAACTGCTTTTGCTCTAGAAACACAACATTTTCCAGATGCTCCTAACCAGCCTAATTTTCCATCAATTACTCTTAATCCAAGTGATAAATACCACACAGTGTCAGTGTATAAGTTTTCTAAAAAATAATATTATGAAGTTAAATTCATTTACAGTGTATTGGCAATTTTAAATCTTTTCTCTTTACAATCTTGTAAAGAAAAAAAGATATAAATAGCACTCAAGACGAATCTATAGTAAAAGAACCACCAATTTACCTTGTAAGTCCAACAGGAAATTCTCTCAGGTTAGCTTAAAAAAAAGGAAATTTTTGGAGACAGAGTTTTCTGAACTCCACAGATTTTCGATTGCCAAAACATATTTGTTAATGAAAACATTGCGAATGCAACTAGCCCAAGTCTTCTTAACACGGTGGAAGAAATCTACACCAAACCCTATAATTGATAAAAACAAATATAGAATTAACGGGGCTAAACCTATTGTTATACCAATTATAATTATTTTGTAGTCCGAAATGTTCTGGTGTAATACCGATATAGTATGAAAATAGTCTTCCCGATAATTATCGGGATCATTAGACTATATTGAATACATAATCGGTATTAGATCAATTTGATAAATTTTTAAGTGATGTTATACTGGCACTTTTTTTAAAAATTACCTGCATCGTTGTTCCTTTTCCCATCTCGGAATTCAGCACTTTTATGGTTCCTTTGTGGTATTCTTCGACAATTCTTTTGGTTAGCGAAAGACCTAAACCCCAACCCCGTTTTTTGGTGGTAAATCCCGGTTCGAACACACTTTTGAATTGGGTTTTTGGAATTCCTTTTCCAGTATCCGAAACATTTATTTTTACCAAATCGCCTTCTTGGATGACTTGCAAAGACAACTTTCCCCTTCCTTTCATTGCGTCGATGGCGTTTTTCACCAAGTTTTCTATCGTCCAACTGTGCAAAGTGGGATTCATCAAAACCATAATGGGAGATTTTGGTGCATTAAAAGAAAACTCCACTTGTTTCGAAAATCGGGATTGTAAATAGTTGTAGGATTTATGGGTTTCCTCGATAACATCCTTGTTTTCCAATTTGGGTTCCGAACCTATTTTCGAAAAACGCTCCGTAATAGTTTGCAGTCGGTCAATGTCTTTTTCGATTTCTACAATGGTGCTTTCGGGAACATCATCGGCTTTGAGGATTTCGACCCAGCCTATTAATGAGGAAAGCGGCGTGCCTATTTGGTGAGCAGTTTCCTTTGCCATACCCGCCCAAAGCTTGTTTTGAGTCGCCATTTTGGTACTTCTGTAAAAGTTATAAACTAATCCCGCAAACAGCACAATGATGAGCACTAAAGCAACGGGATAATATTTGAGTTTGTTCAGCAAAGCCGAGTTTCCATAATATAATTTCTGAAATTTTCCGGGAACATATTCAATTACAATGGGGTCATTTTCGCTTTTTAGTCCAGCCAAAAAAGCTTCAGCCTTTTGCGTATTATTCACGATTTCCTCGTCAATATTGACCGTGTTTATGATGCTGTCATTCTCGGTAAGAACAATCGGAATCGAAGTATTGTTGCTAAAAATCTGCAGCGGAAGTTCTACATCGGTATTCTCGCCAGCATTTATCAATGACTTTTGTGCCTTGGCCCAAAGATTCATTTTCAATCGCTCTTCGTTTTTAAAAATTTGGAAAAAAGTGTAAGTATTCCAAAGAATCAGAGAAATAATTAAAAAAGAAGCGAAAATAATGACCCATCGGGTTGTGTTTCTACTTTTGGAAAACTGCATAAATTAATTTTTGTGGCATAAATATAACGAAATAATCCATGTAAGATTGTGTTTTTTTTGGAGCTGTTTCCTGCTGTCCGTTATATCCACGCAAAAAAGCGTGGGATGCCACTTCCATCAAGGCTAGGACATTTGCTTTCTTTAATGATTTTTTATTTAATATTCAACATTCTGCTTCTTAATTTCCTACTTTTGTTTAAATACAAATCACATGATTAGCATTGAACCAAAGGATCTTTCACCAGCAAAATTGCAAAGTTATTTGCAAGGAGCCGTGGCACCAAGACCAATCGCTTTTGCCAGTACAATGAGCGAAAGCGGAAAGCCAAATTTGTCACCTTTCAGCTTTTTTAACGTCTTTAGTTCCAATCCGCCCATTCTTGTTTTTTCACCGGCTCGCCGCGTTCGAGACAATACCATAAAGCATACTTTAATCAATTGTGAAGCTACTCGGGAAGTGGTAATAAACATAGTAAATTTCGACATTGTCCAGCAAATGTCACTGTCCAGCACCGAATATCCCGAAGGTATAAACGAATTTCTGAAATCAGGTTTGACACAAATTCCATCGGATAAGGTAAAGCCATATCGCGTTGCCGAAAGTCCGGTGCAGTTTGAGTGCAAAGTCAATGAGATTATTGCTTTGGGGGCAGCAGGTGGAGCAGGAAATTTAATAATTTGCGAAGTGGTCAAAATTCACATCAATGAAACCATTCTTGATGCAAATGGCGACATCAACCCCGAAAAAATCGACTTGGTTTCGCGTATGGGAGCCAATTGGTATTCTCGGGCAAAAATGGGATTGTTTGAAGTCGAAAAACCTTTGCAAACCTTGGGAATAGGCGTGGACTCTATTCCTGATTTTGTCAAGCAAAGCCCTGTTTTTGATGGGAATGATTTTGGAAAATTAGGAAACATCAATTGTTTGCCTACTAATGAAGAAATTGATATATTTGTAAAGCGGAATTTTGCTGTGAAAGGAGTTTTGAGCTCAGATGATGTTCAAAAAATACATTTGAAAGCCAAAAAATATTTGGATGACAATGATTCATCTTCGGCTTGGAAGCTGCTTCTCGCCAAAGGAATTTAAACGGAATAACAACAATATAAATAAATAAAATTAAGATGGAAGTTATAGGAAAAATTAAAATGATCGATCAAACCAAAGAGGTTGGGTCTGCAGGTTTCAAAAAAAGAGATGTTGTTGTTACAACAGATGAGCAATATCCACAACAAATTTTGGTTCAGTTTGTTCAAGACAAATGTGATTTATTGAATAATTTCCAAGTGGGAGAATCCGTGAAAATCGACATCAACTTGAGAGGTCGCGAATGGACTAATCCACAAGGAGAAACCGTTTATTTCAATACCATTCAAGGTTGGAGAATCGCAAAAGCTGAAACTACTGCTGCGCCTCAAGCGCCACCAATGCCTACAGCAGCTGCATTTCCACCAGCGACAAGCTTAAACGAAGAAGAGCCGGACGATTTGCCGTTCTAAAAAATAGTTTTGAAAAAGCCTTGAAATTTCAAGGCTTTTTTTTGGACTTTCGTCAAATTAATTCAGTTGAATAAGTGCTCCCATCCCAATTTGGCTTCCAATTTGTGGGTAAACAAAAGCGGTAGTTTTTTTCTTTTTTCCAAAATGCACCGACTTAAAAGGATTCCAATACGAAACAATCAATCCTGATGCCAATCCTATTCCTGCGCCAGCAAGCACATCGGAAGTGTAATGTTTGTTGTTTGCAATTCGAAGAATTCCCGTTGCCGTTGCAAACAAAAATCC
>Ga0105050_10007133_pt1 | contig 13510 bp, 7 predicted proteins | sample FRY01_FD_78088 | JGI IMG/M metagenome (GOLD analysis project Ga0105050, IMG submission 78088) | Freshwater microbial communities from Lake Fryxell liftoff mats and glacier meltwater in Antarctica - FRY-01 | ecosystem: Environmental > Aquatic > Freshwater > Ice > Glacier meltwater ... | reverse complement strand
CCTGTGAAAAATTAATTAAGCAATATTTAGAAAAACATTGGTTCAAAACCTTTAAAAATTGGGGTGGCTGGCTAAGTCCTGATGTTTCAAGTTTCGATGTTAATTCAGGTTTTGTTGGTTATTGGGCATTTGAAGTGGCAGCAATTGTAAAAATTAAAGGATTGGATGATTCCAAATTTAGAGATAATGTTTTTTATCCTGATAGGTTACTTTGAAATTAAAACTTTTTAAAACACCGTTTGTACTATCAAACGGTGTTTTTTCTAAAACTGTATCATTTGTTTTTTCACTTTGGTCAGTCAATTAGTCAACAATCAATTTTTTTGAACTTTTATTATTTCCTGAATAAACACTAACAATGTAGATTCCTTTTGAAAAATTTTGCAAATCAATAGTTGAGGTATTTTCCGTTTTTCTTGCAACCAAATGACCTAGCATATTGTAAATTTCTACTTTGTCAATAGCAAATTCAGCTTGCAAAGTAAGTGTTCCATTTACAGGATTTTTAAACCAAAATTCATCTAATTTAGAATTTTGGAGAGCTAATGCACAATTTTCTCCAACAACGTATGTGAAATAATTGGTTACTGATAATCCGCCTGAATAGGCAAATTTTACCGCATAATTAATCGTAGATCCCAACGTTTGTCCGCTAATCGTTTTTGAAAAAGTAGTTCCCGAAACATTATCCATTTGCGTTTCGTTAAAAGGAGTTTGGCGTCTTAGAAAAGCCACAACACCAACTTTATCGGTATCCAATAATTCAAAAGTGATTTTCACATCTGTTCCTAAGGTTTCAAAAGTATAATTATATCCAGAAGTAAACGTTCCTTCCTGTGCAGCGTTATCCGTACCTGAACAAGCAATTACAGCCGTAGTTGTTGCATTTAAAACAATTGGATTAGTTACAAAAGCATTTCCAGAAACATCAGTGGCTGACACAGTAAAGGTATAATTTGTGTTTGGCAATAAATTTGGAACGATAACCGATTTTTGAATTCCAGACGGACTAAAGGCATTTAATGTTTCTCCATTATAAGCAATGGTATAACTAACGTTGCCAGAATTATCAGTGGCATTTAAAAGTAATTCAACAGAAGAACTTGTAACAACGCCAACATTCGCCACAAAATTCGTTGGTGCTTCTGAGTCGATTGTTGTGTTTTGATAAACCCGAACATAATCGATAATCATTTCACTTTGCACAAAGTTAGCAGGGATTGCTCCTGCAAATCCGCCCATCGCAATATTTAACAACAAGTATTGCTCTTGATCAAATGGCCAAGTAGCCGCATTTTTTACTGCTGGATTATAGGTATAGAACGCGACACCATCTAAAAGAAATGTGATTTGATTTGGAGACCAATTCATAGAATAAATATGGTAATTTTCAGCAATGTCGGAAGCTTGGATTCCACCTTTGTTCACCGTATTTCCAAATGAAGAGGGAGTATGAATAGCCGCACCAATGTAATTAATAGGTTGCCCTGGAAAAATGCCGTGTTCCATGATGTCGATTTCGCCGCAGGCCGGCCAATTTGTGGTTCCAAAGTTGGAGTCAAAATAACCGCCGTCTTCATTTACATTTTTTCCTAAAAGCCATAATGCTGGCCAAGTTCCGGGATCATTCGGTGCTTTTGCTCTAATGTCAACGCGACCATATTTAAAGGCAAATTTAGAATTTAAACGGGCAGAAGTATATTGTTTTGTAACATTTTGACTGGTGTAGACTTCTTTTTTGGCAACGATGTTTAAATTTCCGTTGTTTACAAAAGAATTTACCAGCTCATTGGTATAATGTTGCACTTCTCCATTAAACCAGTTTCCGCCCGCAGGTATTTGCGTTTGATGAAACCAGTTCGTTGCATTTACAGCTCCGTTGGCATCAAATTCATCAGACCAAACTAAATCAGAATAAATCACATCAACTTGTGCAAAAATGTTTTGCGTGAATACGGTTGAAAGTAAAAGAAGATAAAAGAGTATATTTTTTTTCATAATAGTAAATTATAGTAGATTATTTTTTTAAAATTTCAAGTCTTCATTTTTATCCCATAAACCCCAATAAGCTCCTACTTCGCCTTCTGGCCCAACTTTCCAGGATTCATCAAAAGAAGAGAAATAAAATAGTTCAATGTCATTATCTTTTGACCAATTTTGAGAATCTATAAAATAGTTCATTGCACTTTCATTGGATGCAAAAGCACCTTTTAATGAACCTCCTTGACTAGGCCAACCGGTTTCTGTTATAATTACTCGTTTTCCGTTTCCGGCATTTTTTGCCGATTCAAACATTGTTTTCATGTGATTTAAGGAATATTCAATCGGACAACCTTCCCAATAAGGGTAACAATTAGTTAAAATAACATCGCAAACCGCAGTAATAGTTGGTCGATGCGAAAATTCATAATAGGCATCCACATAACCAACAGGGATATTTGGTAATGCTTCTTTTACACGATTTATATAAGCTATCAATTGTTCTTCGGTTAAATCGCCTCGATACATTACTTCGTTACCAACGGCTGCAATGTCAACACAACCTTCTTTCGCTAAAGTGATTAAGCTTTCAATTTCTTTTTCATTTAGTTCTAAATCATTTCCGAGCCAAGCTCCTACCAAGGTTTTCATGCCATTTTGGTGAGCAATTCTAGGAATATGTTCATTGCCTTCGATGCAAGAAAAGGAGCGAACCCATTTGGCATAAGGTTTTATAATTTGAATTCGTCGATTCACTTGTTCTGCCGAAATGACATCACCTGGTTTTTGATCTTTTTCATACATACTGAAACAAATGCCGTGTATCCCTTTTTCCAAGGTGTCTCGCCATAAATTACTTAAATCTTTTTGGGAAATAGTAGAAATTTGAATTTCGTGAGTAATGTTTTCACTATCAGTAAAATTTTTATTCTCTTCTAACGAAAAATAATGACCTTCTCTAAATGACATAATCAGTTTGTTTGATAAATTTTAAATTCTCGTTTTTATCCCAAATTCCCCAAGCAGCTCCTACAGTTCCTTCTTGTGTCACTTTCCAGGATTCGTCAAAAGAAGAGAAATAAAATAAGTCAATAGCATTGGTTTTTGCCCATTCTTGTGTTATAATAAAATATTTCATTGCATTGATTTCAGAGGGTAGCGCCTCTAGAACAGGTTCTCCTTTACTTGGCCAACCTGTTTCTGAAATAATGATTTTCTTTCCATTAGCAATCGATTTTGTTAATTCCATCATTTTTTGCAAGTAGGAGAGCGAATAGTTGTTGTTAGTGCCTTCCCAAAAAGGATAAAAATTTACTAAAATAACGTCACAAAAAGCTAGTAATTTCGGTCTTTCTAAAAACTGATAATAGGAATCTACATAACTCACTTCGGTTGTTGGTAACGCTTCTTTTACTCTTTTGAGATAGTTAATTAATTCTTGTTCAGAAATTTCATTACGGTGCAATGTTTCATTTCCGACTACTGCAATATCAACCAAACCCGCTTTTGCTAAAGAAATTAGGGATTGAATTTCCTTTTCATTTCGTTCTTTGTCATTGCTAATCCAAGCTCCAACCATAGTTTTTAATCCTTTTTGTCGTGCAATTTCTGGTATTAATTCATTACCTTCAGTACAAGAAAACGAGCGAATCCATTTGGTGTGAGGTGCGATAATATCTATTCTTCTTTTTATTTGTTCAGCCGATAAAATATCACCTGCTTGTTGCCCTTCAACATAAGGACTAAAGCATAAACCGTGTACTTTTTTGTTTAGTAATTCATTATATTTTGAGTGAATCTCTATTTCAGATTTGAGATTCAAATCAATTCCATCTATTGAATTTTTAAAACCTCCATTTAAAAGTGATTTTAATTTTTCTGGAAGGTAATCAGAAGATGAATTTTGTTTGTTTTTTGCTTCTTTTCTTTTTGCTAATTCAGCACTAATTTCTAGGGCCTTTTCTTCTGTAAGATCATAATTACGCATAATATACATGGCAATTAATGTTCCTGCAATTGGGAAAGCAGAGAAAAATATTCGTAATCCATCAACAGCACCTTCGGGTTGGGTCAACGCATTCGGTGTAAAATCTACTAAATACATAATTAATCCGCTTAGTCCACCAGCGATTGCAAATCCAAATTTTACCATCCACCAATAAATTGCTCCAAATATTCCTTCTCTTCGGTGTCCAAAATTCAACTCATCTAAGTCGCAAACATCTGCTGTCATTGACATCATTAAGGTAAATAATCCACCAATTCCAAAAGAAAAGAAAGGTAAAGCAAACAAAAATAAGTAAGGTTTACCCGGAATAAATAGAAACCAAAGTAAAATATAACCAAAAACAGAAATTCCTTGCGAGATTAAAAACGCATTCTTTTTCCCCATCAATTTCGACATTTTTGCTACAATTGGAATGACTAAAAAGGTAGTAGCTAATGCACCAATACTCCCAAAAAGGGTTGGCCAAATCCAAGCCGCACCAGCATCACCATTGAACAAATAATATACTATTATAAAAAATGAAAAAGCCGCAACTGTATTAAATGCATTAAAAATAAAGAATGTTGCAACACACAGTTTACGGAAAGGTTCTAATTTAAAAGCTTCTTGAAAACCTTTAATGATTTCTTTGAAACTAGAGCCTATATTTTTCATAGTTAACGGCTTTAAGTTATCATCATTTAAGGTGGATTCACTTTTTATAAAAACTGCAGGAACAATAGCTAAAAGGCCACAACCAATACCTACCCATATTGCCAATGTTTGAGCGGCTACATCTGCAGAAGAAAACCACTTTGGATCATACATTACTACCCAAAACCATGGAGCAATAACCCAAGCCCATTGACCAATCCATTGTGAAACGGCCATGATACTGGTTCGTTCATGAAAATCATCACTCATTTCATAACCCATAGCCACATAGGGAACACTAAAAATAGTTAGCCCTAAATAAAACATCAACGACCACAATAAAAAATAAGTAAAATTATATGAAATTCCATCTGCTCTTTCCAGTTGCCACATCAAAATAAAAGAAATAGCCATAATTATTGCACCAATAAAAACATAATGTCGTCTTCGGCCCCATTTTGATTTTGTATTATCTGAAATAAAACCCATAATTGGGTCCGTTATAGAATCGAATATTCTAGGTAAAAAAAATAAAACGCCCCACATCCAAGTTGGAAATCCCAAATCTTGCACTAAAACAACCATAAATATACCTAATGCCGCAGGGAACATTTGGTTGGCTAACATGCCCAATCCAAATGCAATCTTTTGTCCCATTGACACTTTTCTGTTAGAAGTATTATTTGACATAAATTGTTGTTTTAATTTGTTAAGAGCTACATTTTAATTACAATAGTTTGCAACGCTTTTGCACTAATGGAGCTGGTTTTTTTCTGCTTGTTATAATTTAATTCAATCGTTTGTGCTTTAGCTGTTGGATTAAAAATTGCGATTGCAATTGTTCCATCAGGGTTTTTTACGGCCGTTGCTACAAGTTCTTTATCACTGATTTCACATCCAATTTTTACAGCTCCTGGACGCATGAATTTGCTGAAATGAGCCATAATATAATAGAGAGGCGTAAAATAAACTTCGTCTTTTTCAACATCAACGATTACTGGGGCAACGCACCAATTTTTAAACCAATTTGGGCCACCTTGTGTGTCTAAAACCATATTCCAATCAATCCAACCATCAACCCAATTGTTTAGACAACCAATAATATCGTTCGCATACCGATTAACGGGAGCATATTTTGGATGTAAATGCTTGTCTTTTTCGCTAGCCCAGTCCCAACCCCAATCGGTTGCTTCTTTTTTCCAATACCAAGCGTCGTCATTCCAATGAGGAATTTCGGAATCAACGCAACCTTCTGTTTGGATTAAGTATTTGTTAGGAGCTTTTTTATGAGCATATTGCAACGCATCTGGAAAATAATCATAGGTGCTTTCGTACCAATGAACAGCGGTTCCAGCGAAATATTTTGAAGTCTCGTCATTTTTAAACATCGCATCCACCCATTCTGGTAAACCTGCTCTGTTTTGGTCATAGCCCAATATTTTTATATTTCCCCAGCCGTCTTTTTCTAATTTTGGGCCTAAATGATTTTGAACAAAAGAGGTCATTTCTTCCGGAGAAAAATGGGTGCTTTCCCAGTTGTTTCCATTTCCATGCGGTTCATTGATTACGGTAATTCCCCAAATATCAATTCCTTCTTTTTTGTAAGCTTCTAAATATTTTGAAAAATACAAAGAAAAGGCATCATTAAATTCGGGTAATAATTTCCCGCCAACATACGCTTTGTTATCTTTCATCCAAGGCGGAGCGGTCCAAGGCGAAGCGATGATGTTAAAGCCTTCTTTTGAAATCGCTTTTGCTTCTAAAATCATTGGAATTAAATCCTCTTTATCATCTTCAATGGTAAAACTAGCAAGTAACATATCATTTTCTACTTTGGCATACGTATAATTACTCAATGAAAAATCGCAAGAGGCAATATGTGTTCGTGTTAGCGAATAATTAGCACCTTCCTCGCCAAAATAAGCTTTTAAAATCTTTATCCGATTTTCTTTACTCAATCGATTTAGTAAGGAGGCGGAAGCTTCTGTAAATGACCCGCCAAAACCAGTAATTGTTTGAAATTCTTCTTCTGGATTTATAGTTATGCTTACGCGATTTTCATTTTCTGAAAATTCGCTGATTTTAGTCAATTTATTACCCGCTTCGGATGTTTCATAAACATCCATTTCTATTTCTTTTGTGCCTACGCAACTAGTCAATGAAAATGCCATAATTATTGGTATTACTAAAAATTTGCCAATGCTTTTTATGTATTTAAATCTTGCCATACTATTCGTTTTTTAAAATCGCTTTTGGTGATTTTACATCCAACCACAGCGCTCTTTCATCGCCGTTATAGGTTTTTGTAATGGGTTTTCCGTTTCGGGTTAAACCTTTAAAAACAGCATTATCTACGTCATTCCAAAGCACATATTTTGCTTCATTTTGTAAATTAATTAATCCGAAATGATTTTCTGAACCTAACGGATTGGCACTGTCTTTCCAATTTTCGTCAAAAGCTTCAAAATAGAAGCAGGCAATTCCGTTTTTATTGGTCCATTCTCTCATTAAATTATAAAATTGAGCCGATTTATATTCGTCGGTTGCGTTTGAACCTTCCACTCCATAATTTTCATTCGATTGGGTTGCCCAACCTGTTTCGCCAATATGAATTGGTTTATTCACACCGATTGATTTCATATAATCAACCACACTTTCATATTGATTCTTTGCATAATCTCTGGCTCTAAGCATGGCTGCATCTATCTTTTCTTTTTCTGACAATTGTTGTTCCTTTTCTTTAATTCCCCAAAAAACCGGATTGTAGTGAGTATCGTGCATTGGATAAGTGTGCATCGAAATATAATCCACTGCTTTTATCAATTGATTCAAATCTTCCACATGGTATTCGCTGCCGCCTCCGCCCCAAGAGGCAAAATTATCTGAAGAAGTAATCCAAACTTCTTTTGGTAATTTGTTTTGCTTTTTCAATGTTTGTAAATGATTTACCCATTTTAAAATGATATTTGGCGTTACATAATAACTTGTTGCCCATGTAACCATTGCTTCGTTTCCAACAGCAATAATTTTTATAATTTCTGGATATTGATTGGTTAACCGAACGGCCTCTTCCATTTCAATTGCATTGCGTTCACTCTCTTCGTGGTGAATAGGAGGAAGGTTCGTCCACGCATTTTTACAGTCAATCCAAGCGCCTAACATGACATACATTTCGAAATTTGAATTTTCTTTTTTTAATTCAGTTATTGCTTTTAATAAATTTGAAACCTCTTCATAGTGGACATTGTACGTTCGCAAAACTTTGATATTTAAAGCTGCGAGAAGTTTAATATCTTCTTTTATTTCAGCAATTGTTGGTTGTTTTTCACGCGTATTGGTTCGATAACCACCGTAACAAATTGCTTGGTATTTACTATTTCCTAAAATCATTTGTGCCGTCATTTCATTAGAAGCTAAATTTTCTGTTTTTTTTTGATTACACGATATAACCACAAGGAAAATTATGTAAATCAAGTTTTTCATTATCTCAAATTATCTTCATTTAAAGAAACTTCTACAAAATTAATTTCGCCAGTTCTCTCGACTATTTTTTTACTGTTTTCGAGATCTAACTCTAAGGTTTTAAATGATTTTTTTGTTCCATTTTTAAAATGTAAATCAATCGCATCAAAAGAATTTATTTTGTAAATTATCGGTACTTGACAAACAGTAAATGCTAAACAATTTTGGTTAATTGTTACCGATTTTTTTGTGCCATTCACCAACGTAAACGTAACTTCTTCGTCTTCTGTTAAAAACGCTTTCTTGTTTAACAAAAAAGGTTGAAATTTCAATTTTCCTTCCTTCATTTTTAGGCCAAATTCTGCATTTCTGGTTAAGATATCTTCTTTCACTTGTCCAGTCATTCCAGGTTGTTGCGCTCCTTTATTAAAAGGTGTATGCGAATACGGATCGGTTGGAAAAGCACCGTAAACTTCTGGTGATTTATGCACGCCAATTCCTTCGCCAATTTCATAATAATGTGCAATTAATGTCTCAATATTTTTCTGGTTTTCATTTTTTTTAATTGCAGATTCACAAACTTCTGAAACGGCTACATGCAATTTTGAAACCATGTGCCAATAAATAGAACCTAGTCCTTCATAACCATAAAAAGTTCCTGAACGTCCGGTAAATGCTTTATGGTTGAAAACATCTTCAAATAGTTGTAAAACGGTAGCTACTTCTTTTTCAACCAATTCTTTATAGTGTAGTTGACTTTTTAATTCTTCTAACGCATTTTTTAAGTCAGTGGCATTATGAAAATTCCCATTAAAGTGATAACCTCCTTTTATATCTTGATTGAGAACTTGGAAATTATGGTTTTGAAGAAGTTTTTTTAACAATTCAGACTGTTCTACTTTTTGTTTTGGGATGGTATTTTTTTCTAAAAACTTCGGTAATTCTTTATTTGGATAAAGGATATAACTGTTTTGATCGGGTCGATATAAAGCACTTTTTTTCAATGCGTCTAAAATCTCCATTGATTCTTGACCGTTAAGAAATCCAGAACTTAAAACGGCAACTTGACCTTCCAACATTTCTGGTAAATAGGAAATGGTAACGCCATTATTTTCAACCGACATTAAATTATAGGCATGATATAGTTTATCTTCCCGTTGATTGGCTTTGATTGCATGATCAATAAATGATAAACTGACTTGAATAAATTGTTTTAAGCCCGCCATGGAATGCGTTCTTTTTTTGCCCCAAAATCCACTATTGTAAATTTGAATTCGATAATCGGAGGCCGCTTGACCCAAAGCATCCATAATTTTTTTTCGATCTTGATTGTTTACGGATTGAGAAAGTAACGGTTGAAAAGCAATAAGATTTTCTCGGATGGCATGATAGAACTCCACCATTTCATTCGAAATTTTAATGGTTTCTTGATCTGAATTTTCGACTAATTTTTCAAAAAACGTCAAAAAACGTCTCAAATAGTAAAGCGTGACCATTGAAACGCCATTTCCAACTAAGGCATTATTAGCATCGTTCCACTCCGGGCGTTGGGTATTCATCCAAATACCTGCTTCTGGAATAAAGTTTGACATTTTTGCCAAAACAGTAGCCAGCATTTTTTCGATTAGATTTACATGATAAATTTCATCGTTATTATCGCGTAATACGGCTCCATCTGCACCATTTAAATCGCGTCGTTTAGTAATTTTTGCATCCCATTCGTGGTCAAATAGAATGGTATCCTTCGAATTTTGTAAAATTTCTTGGTACGATTTTATCTTGTACGGAACGGCTGCATACACAAAATAATCTTTATCAAAATAGGAATTTAGTTTGCCGGGCTGATATTTTTCTATGAATTCTAAAAATTTCAATAAATAAATAATTTGGTGATCTCCCCAATAACCGATGTAAGACCACGGATTGTCAGGTTCGATAGTTTCCCAGTCAAAACCATCTTTGGTTACGCGATACGGGTTATAGCCATCAAAAGTGGAGGCGTTTAAAAACTTATGAATCATTCCGTCAATGAATTCTGGATAGGAATAGGCGAGGGCTTCCCAATTTTGGAAGATATCACGCCAATTTCCTTGATAATCTAATATTTTTGAACCATCAATTTCACTTCTGGTATTGATGGAAAACTTATTCCAAGGTCGACTCGGATCGCCGTGTCTTCTACTGAATTTAAGTGGTAAATATTCGGTACATAATCGAATAAAATCAGCATTTTCTGTTTTAGTTCCGATTTGTTGCAAATGCGAATAGTCAAAAATTTCAGGTAAATGATTTAAAATGGATGCATTTTCTTTAGAAACAGCCTTATTAGCTTTTGCAATATAATTTACAAAATCTTTTTTCTCAATTTGATAGTTATCGTCAAAAATACCGCCACGCATAATATTGAATAATACGTTTGAAAAATGTCGGGCATCTTTGCGATGATCAGCTGTAAATTGCAGTCCGTCTGCCGTAGCGTTTAATGCAATTAGGTTTTGAGTGCCTAATTCAATGTCATCAAGCAACTGACTTTCTAACGTTTTATCGTTACAAATTGCATCGGCTAACTGAATAACTTGTGCTTGATTCTGATTGACGTTGGCAATAATTTTCCAGCTTTTTGAAGAATTTTTTGCTAAAGCCAAATTGTTGGAGACAAAATAAGCTCCTTTTTCACCTTTAATGTCTTCTTCTTGAGTGATTTGTTGCTGATTTCTAAATGCGGCAACTTGTTTTGAAGAAACCAAATAAGTTGGGTTTTCAAGTCCCAAAGACCAAGCGATATTAGCTTTTAACGCTTCACTTGGTTCTGCTTTGTCGACAATAATTGCACTAAGAGCAAAAATACCCAAACCACTTTCCACATGAAGTTCGTTTCGCTTATAAGCATCTACTAAATTACTGGTTGTAGCTTGTAAATCGCTGCTAACGCCTTGTGGCAAAATGTTTTGAATTCCGTCTAAGAGTTTTATTTTATAATTATTTTCAGAATCATTAATCAATTCTGATTTTTTTACAAAACCAAAACGATTACTATTATTCCATTGATATCGAAACGTAAGTTGTAAATCATGATGAATTTCTTCAAAAATGATTTTATTACCGTATGTATTTTTATACAAGTTTCTGCTGATATTGAACTTATCATTAAAACGCTCCGAGAATGGTTCCCAAGTTAAAATTTCGTTGTTTAAATGGATTTGAAAAATAGATTTACTTCCCGTAATATCAGCAAATTCTGTAATTTTATCATCTGTATAATAAGGGAAAAGAGCAAATTCCGCATTTTTTCGACCAGCTGTTAATCCACCATTGCTAGAAATAAATAACCAATGGTTGGAATCACTCACAATACTCATAAAAAACGGTCGCATTTTATCGTTATTTTCTATTTTGTAAAATTGTTCGTTATCAATTGAAACAAGTTTCATTGAAACTGCTTGATTTTCTTGCTTTGACTGTTTATTTGCTATGGAAGCATTATTTTGGCTCATGGTATGCTAGATTCGGATTTGTATTTTGCCTTTTAAGAATGATTAGTTATTCATATACTCTTATATAGTCAACTAACATGGTTTGTGGGAATAATGTTTCACCAGTTGGTGATCCAGGTAAATTTCCACCCACGGCCATATTTAAAATAATGAAAAAAGGCTGATTAAAAACCCATTCTCCGGGAACATCAGCTGGAGTTACTTGATTATATAGCACATCGTCTACATAAAAGTTTATATAATTTTCGCCCCATTCGATTCCAAAAATGTGGAAATCTGTATCAAAACGACTAAAACTAAGATTATAATTCTTTGAAATTGATTCTCCTCCAGAGTAACCTGGCCCATGAACGGTACCAAAAACTCTTGTAGGTTGATTTCCTAGGTATTCCATAACGTCAATTTCGCCGCATTGTGGCCATCCTACAGTATCAAAGTTTGCTCCTAACATCCAAAATGCAGGCCATAAACCTCTTCCCCAAGGCAATTTAATACGCGCTTCAATACGACCGTATTTTTGTTCATATTTACCTTTGGTTAAGATTCTTGCCGAAGTGAAAGAAGAACCTGAGAATGATTCTCTTCGGGCTGTTATCTTTAACATTCCGTCTTCAATGACAATATTTTCTGGTCTATCTGTATAAAATTGCAATTCATTATTTCCCCAACCATTACTTCCTGTTCCAATATCATAACTCCATAGACTTTGATCGAGTGCTCCATCAGTATTAAACTCATCTTGCATGACTAAATTAGTTTTAGTTATGGTTGGTTGCCCTTCTTCTGAACAACTTAAAAACAAAAAACTACATCCCATTAAAAGGAAACTTTTTTTTATCTGTTTGCTATTTACATTCATTTTGGATTTTTTAAAAGTGTTATTATGTCAAGTTTATTGGTTAAAGAAATAAATATTATCTAAATAAAAATTTGATAATGACGAACCATTGATGTTTTCATAAATAATGAGTCCTATGTTGTTTTTGTTAACCAAATTCAGGGGAGATTCTATTGTTATCCACGTATTAGGTTGAACTTGGCCGGAAGTGACAAATATTTGTTGTCTTGTATCATCGCCACCGTTGTCAACCTGATTAGCACCCCAATCTTCAATTGAAATTAAAAAGCTAAAGTTTGGAGGAATGTTTCCAGGAATATACATATTGAAATGCACGTGAGTCATTGCAGATGCATCTAATGTCGGATTAGTAAAGGCAGTCCCTACATAGTTGAAATTAGTATAATTTAAGATATTATCGCCATTCACTGAAAAGTCAGCAGAGCCAGTTGTTGAGCCAGGCGTCCAAAACCCATTGTAATAAGTCACAGGAACATTTGTATAAAAATCACTAAACACAGAAAGTACGTTACTAGCTGGTCTTGTGGGTGTTGGAGCAAGAGAAAAATCACCTAAGGAGTTAATTGTAATAGAATCTACAGAATCTATTCCGCCAGTAAATTCATTGGTATCAGTATTTAATGTGCCTCCAATATTTCCGGTAATGATTGCTAAACCTGAGCCAACAACGCTAATTTGTCCAGTGGTATTAACAGTTGCAACGCTTGGATTTGAAGATTTAAAGACAAAATAACTAACAGCAGGAATGACAGTTTGATCTATACCTGAAGGTAAATTGAATTTTTCTTCTAATCCTGTAATTGGAATGGTAACTCCTGTAAACGAATCAAGTGTTTTGTTTACACCGTTAGAGATAGCGGGTCTAGGTTGTCCGATGGCACCTAATTTTTCAAATTTAAGTTCGTCTATCCAAAACGTATATCCAGCTCCATTTGTGCCTTGCGACCCAGCAGCATATCTGAACATTCCTCTTTCTTGTGTTAATTTTGACGCATCCGGAATCGGAATGATGATTTTTGTCCAAGCTGTACCAACACTAATGTTTGTTATGGAGGTGATATATTTGTTCTCAAT